>Ga0209013_10000626_pt1 | contig 32040 bp, 35 predicted proteins | sample Cruoilmetagenom2_FD_187291 | JGI IMG/M metagenome (GOLD analysis project Ga0209013, IMG submission 187291) | Oil polluted marine microbial communities from Coal Oil Point, Santa Barbara, California, USA - Sample 2 (SPAdes) (version 2) | ecosystem: Environmental > Aquatic > Marine > Oil seeps ...
ACTGAAGACGAAAGTGGCGGGGGTGAAAAACTTATCGCTGTACCAACAGTAAAGATAGACCCAACATACGCAGGTATCAATGATCTTGCAGATGTACCGGAACATACGCTTAACCGTATCAAGAACTTCTTTGAAACATACAAAATGCTTGAGCCTAACAAATGGGTAAAAGTAGCGGGCTTTAAAGACAAAGCAGCTGCAACAGCTATCTTGGAAAAAGCGATTAAAAACTATAAATAATCACTACGACAGAGTATATACTCTGTCATCTTCTTTTCTTACCTTATCTTAAAACTTGATTTTCATCAATACTTACCTGACATATTTAAGATAAACTTTATCCATAAATTGACAAGGTGTAAAAATGGTAGAAAAAATAAACATCATAAAAGCAAAATTTGAAATGATTAAAACTATTTTAGGTGACACACTCACCTTGGAAGATTTATCACATCCAAAATATCTTAAAATACTTATAGATGCATCAGAGAATACCTATCTGCAACTTAATGACGGTATGTGTGATAATTTAAGTATGTGTAAAGAGTGTGCATCAAAAAGAGATACACTTAACAACTATATTCAATTATTGGATGATATTGAATTAGGTAATTACGTCAATGAAGATATAGAACAAAAACTCTCTCAATACCCAAAAATAATACAAGATGTTATTGACAGGATAGATACAGTACTGTTAGAAATGCAAGCATCATAAAAAAAGAGAAAGATCACTTTAGAATCCTATCTCTTTCTTCCTATTATCCAAATACCTATTTACCCCTTCAACAATACCCTCAGCAATCTCTTCCTGATAGTTTGATGTAAAAAGTCTTTCACGCTCTTTAGGATTCGTAATATACCCTACTTCTACAAGTATGGAAGGTCTGCTTGCGCCTACAAGTACATAAAATGGTGCTGGCCTTACTCCACCGTCTTTTACATCATCATAGTCACCATTTAAATTCTTCATAATGTGATCTTGTACATCTATGGCAAGTTTATGGGACTGTATGATTTTAGGACCGTTCAATACAGCATCTATGATGACATCTTGACTTAGTTTATCTGTACCTTTTAACACAGATGCATTTTCTCTAGCAGCAATACGTTGAGACTTTTCATCTCTAGTTTTTTGTAAAAAGTAAGTCTCAACACCTTCAACTTCATCAAAACGGCTTTTATCACTAATGGCATTGGCATGGATAGAGATGAAAACCTTCGCATCTTTCTTATCTGCAATTCTCGTACGTTGCCCAAGTGTTAAAAATCTATCTCTGTTTCTTGTAAGATAAACTCTGTAACCTTCACTTTTAAATTCTCTTTTAAGCTTTTTTGTAATTTGAAGGACAAGATCTTTCTCTTTTTTACTGTCACACAATGCCCCACAATCATGTCCTCCATGTCCTGCATCTATCACAACAAGACTGTCTGATCTGTCAACACTGGGACCACCACAACCCAGTACCAAAAATAGTGCACTGAGTCCAAATATAAGTTTTGTCATTCTTGATCCTATTTTAAAAAACATGTCATTCATCACAAGTCAATTTCTTTTTTTCTATTATTTAAATAGATATCTACACCCTCAGCGATACCTTTAGCGATCAGTTCCTGATAACGTGGTGTGAAAAGTCTTTTACGCTCTGTTGGATGTGAGATATACCCTACTTCTACAAGTATGGAAGGTCTACTGGCCCCTACAAGTACCCAGAAGGGTGCATGTCTTACTCCACCATCTTTAATACCTTTATACCTGGTACGTAAGTTTGTGATAATCCTTCGTTGTACATCGATGGCAAGTTTGTTTGACTGAACGATCTTTGGTCCAGAAAGTACAGAATCTATAATCACACTTCGACTCAGTTTAGTGGTACCTTTGAGTACTGATTTATTTTCTCTTTCTGCAATACGCTGAGACCTTGCATCTCTTGTTTTTTGCAAGAAAAATGTTTCAACACCTTGTATCTTATTACGTTTTCTTTTAGGAACTGAGTTTGCATGGATAGAGATAAATACCGAAGCTTTTTTCTTATCTGCAATTTTTGTACGTTGTGGCAGTTTTAAAAAACGATCTTTTTTACGTGTCATATGTACAGGGTGCCCACGTTTTTTTAGTTGTTTTTCCAGTCTCTTTGCTATTTGAAGCACAAGGTCTTTCTCTTTTCTACCTCCGCCTATTGCACCACTGTCATGACCGCCATGTCCTGCATCTATCACTACATGTTCGTATCTATGTGATTTTTTTCTTACTTTTTTAGATTTCACTTTAGGTTTTTTATAACGTTTAGCAGGCAACACACTACTATTTTTAGGCAGTGAGATATGATACTGATCCTTTGAAAAAAGTGGTTGATATGCAGTAGGTTTAGAAGATTTATAACCACTTATGACTACCCGTACTGTATTGGGCTTATATTGAGCCAGACGCACATTGTTACCTAAACCCAATGGAACCCGTTTATGTGCTATACGTGTATTTTTAAAGTCATAAATTTCTCGATGAGGATTTTTGAGTGTAAAGTGCTTCACATTAGTTTTATTGAGTGATTTAGAAAAAGAGAGACGTAATTCACCTTTTTTTACTATGGCTTTTTGAATACTAATAACTCCGGAGAAGAGCAGTGTATTCAGAAATAGTACTACAAGAAAAACCCTACTGAATTTCGGCATGATTTTAGTTGTCTTCACCATTCATAAGTTTGTTCATGAGCTCTTTCACCGTAATGATCTCTTGAAGACGATACCCATTTGCCCCGGTAAAGAAAAGTCCTGACTCTTTGATACCATCATACGCATCGGTAAGTCTGTCTGCAATACAGTAACCTACTATCTTCGCTTCTTCACCACGATGACATGGTGCAACACAATTTGAGATACATGCTACTTTAGGGGCAGTGCCGGCTTCTATGTCTTTATGAAGCTGTGTTTTTACACCACGTGCAGGATAACCTACCGGTGACTTAAAGAGTTTGATGTCATCCTCTTCAGCCTCTATGATAATATCTTTCATCACTTGACTCGCATCACATTCTACGGTACCAATAAAACGTGTACCCATTTGTACCGCATCCGCACCAAGTTCCATCATCTTAACAATGTCATCATGATCCCATACACCACCTGCAGCGATGATTGGCATAGAGCCCCAGTTTTTAGCTTCTTCCACCACAGGACCTAAGATTTCTTCGAGTTGATTTTCAGGTAAAAAACAGTCTTCATATTTAAATCCTTGGTGTCCTCCGGAAAGTGGTCCCTCAACGATGACAGCATCAGGAAGTCTGTCATGTGTTTTTTTCCAACGACGACATAGAATTTTTAATGCTTTAGCTGTAGAGACAATAGGCACCAATGCAACATCAGGATAATCTTTAGTTGCTTCAGGCATAGTCAGTGGCAAACCTGCACCAGTAATGATGATGTCAGCTCCCGCTCTACATGCATCTTCAACTACACGATTGTATTCACTTTGTGCATAGAGTACATTTGCTGCTAAAGGTTTATCTCCACAAACTTCTCTTGCATTTTCAAATATTTTCTTGAGTGCCGGATAGGAGTAAAAGTTGATCGCTTCAAGTGGTCTTTTTTCTTTCCCTACTGTCTTTTCAACATAAGCTCTCTTTTTATAGACACCAGTACCTACAGCAGAAATGACACCAAGTCCACCCTCTTTTGAAACGTTGCCAGCTAACTGATCCCAAGATATACCAACACCCATACCACCTTGTACTATAGGCTTTTCAATAGTATATTTTCCAATTTTAAAAGATTTAAATGCCACTACTTCACCTTCACTTTTGCAAATTTTCGTTTTCCTACCTGCAAGATATATTCTCCTGTTGTAAGATTTAACTTGTCATCAGAGATTTTTTTCTGATCAATGCTCACTGCATTTTGTTTAATGTCTCTTCTAGCTTGAGAAGTAGAAGGTTCAATGCCCGCATCTACCAATGCCTTGCATATCCAGATACCCTCTTCTACTTCTACTTCATTCATATCTGTTGGGAGTTGGTTTGATTTAAAAACATTATCAAACTCTCCTTTGGCTAGTGTAGCTAACTCTTCATTATAAAACCTTGTAACCAGTTCAAGTGCCAAGTTTTCCTTCACTATTTTAGGATGAAGTGCGCCTTTTTGTACATCATCTTTCATTGTAGCAATTTCTTCAAGTGATTTCTCACTCAAAAGCTCATAATAACGCCACATCAATTCGTCTGAAACCGAAAGTGTCTTGGCATAAATATCTTTAGGCTCTTCAGTAATACCAATGTAGTTGTTCAAAGACTTACTCATCTTCTGTACGCCATCAAGTCCCTCTAAAATAGGCATCATAAGAACCGCTTGTTCTTTACCTACATTATACGCACGCTGAAGGTGTCTTCCCATCAAAAGATTAAATTTCTGATCTGTCCCACCGATCTCAATATCACTTTGAAGTTCAACAGAATCATACCCTTGAAGCAGTGGGTATAAAAATTCTGAAATAGAAATACTCTGTCCACCTCTGTAACGTTTTTCAAAGTCATCACGTTCTAGCATTCTTGCAACATTAAACAGTGTTGTGAGTGCGACCATACCAGCAGCACCTAGTTCATTGAGCCAAGTAGAGTTAAATACTACTTCTGTCTTACTCTCATCAAGAATGTTAAAAACTTGTTCTTGATACGTTTTTGCATTTGCCATAATGGTATCGTTATCAAGTACTTTTCTTGTTTCACTTTTACCTGTAGGATCACCTATGGTTGCAGTAAAATCACCGATGAGAAGTTGTACCCTTCCTCCGTGATTTTGAAATGCTCTAAGCTTTTGAAGAAGTACAGTATGCCCTAAGTGCAGATCTGCACCGGTTGGATCAAACCCTGCTTTTACTGTATACGTACTACCATCATCATAATATTTTGAAACCAATTTCTCAATACGTTCCATATCTATGACTTCTGCAGTACCTCTACTTATCTCTTCTAATGCTTTTTGTACCATACTCAATTTCCCTTATTTATTTGTTATATGCGTCATCTAAACTAATAATTTCTATCAGTTTAAACTGTTGTGAAATCTTCTCTGAAAGAAGTTGTTTTTTAGCTTCATTGCTTTCTACTTCGATTTGACAAAACTCTGCTTGTTCTGAATTTCTAATACCCAATTCTATACTCAGTATGTTGAGATTTAGCTCAGAAAGTTTTGCCAGTAGATCTGCCAAAATACCTTTTTGATTTTGAAGACTTATGATGAGTCTGTATCTAGAGAGTTTAGAACCACTCCAACTCACATAGATCATCTTTTGATCCTCTAAAATTTTATCATAGGCTTTCTTGCATAATTTATGGTGTATAATAGCTTTACTACCCTTATAAAATGCAACGATTTGATCACCAACTTTTGGATGACAGCAATAATCAAACTCTACCCCATCTATAGGCTTGTTTGTAAAGAACCTAAAGTGCTCTAACTCTTTAATATATGGTTTTTTATACCCTTTTTTAAGCAATTCCCAAAAGCGTACTTCTTTGGTACCCATATAATCTGCCACTTTATGTATAGTCTCTTTATAATAATCAAGTTGAACAGGTAATTTATAAATTGAATCATTATGATCCATACTTATGAGAAGTTCTTTCATTGCGGTGTTCTCTTGAGAAAACAATGTACCCAAAATATTGTAGGCACTTAATGTATCTGACTCTTTTATTCTTGCTCTACAAGCACTTCGTATTCCATCTTGTGCCTTGGATGTTTTCACCGTATCAAGCCATGAACAATGCAGATGTGGCTCATTATCTTTGATAATATTCACGATATCTCCATTTTTCAAAATGGTCAAAAGTGATGCTTTTTGTTTATTTATCAATGCTTCCATAGCATTTTCACCTACTTTAGAGTGGATCGCATAGGCAAAATCCAGCGCAACAGAACCTTTAGGTAAAGTATAATAATCACCCTTAGGTGAAAACACTGTAATGTCTTCAGAAAAAAGATCTGATTTTGCTAATTCATAGAACTCTTCTATGGATTCATTTTGATAATGTAAACTCTCCAACCATTCCAGGTTTACGCTGTTGTCTCCGCCTTTATATTTCCAGTGTGCAGCAACACCATACTCTGCAAGTCTATGCATCTCTACCGTTCGTATCTGAGCTTCAACAATGCCTTCTTCATCAAACAATGTAGTATGTATGGTTTTATATCCATTTTCTTTAGGGACAGCAATATAATCTTTAAATCTGGATATAAGTGGTGTAAACCTCAAGTGCATAAGTCCTAAAACCCTGTAGCAGTCTATCGGTTTTTTAACTATGATACGAATTGCCAGCAGATCAAGTACCTCTTCTATACTCACACCTTTACGATGCATCTTGAGATAGATAGAATAATAATGCTTCACTCTCCCGATAATCTCGAAATCATCTTCTTTAAAACCATCCTTATCCATTGTGTCTTTTACATTTTGGATAAAGGCATTGAGTTTAAATTTTAAATTTTGTGCATTAGATTTAATATAGGTATCTATGGTCTTATAATCTTCAGGATAGATATACTGAAAACTCAAATCTTCTAAATGATTTTTTAGTCGTGAGATACCAAGCCTATGTGCAATAGGTGCATATACGACTATAGTCTCTTCGGCAATACGTCTTTGCTTCTCAATACTCAATGCATCAAGGGTCAGCATATTATGCAATCTGTCACAGAGTTTAATGACAAGAACACGTACATCTTTGATAGAAGCAATGAGCATTTTTCGAAATGTAAGTGCAGAGTTTATAAGTCTTTCATCTGAACCTGAAGGGATCAACTCTTCATCTCGGATCTCGACGATTTTGGTTAATCCTTCAACCATATGTGCAACATCATACCCAAATTTACGTTCTAACTCTTCAATGGTAAAACTTGTGTCTTCGACTACATCGTGTAGCAGTGCAGCTTGTACCATCATTTCATCATTAGATATCTTTGCAGTGATCGCTGCAACCAATATGGGATGAACAATATAAGGCTCTCCACTTTTACGTGTTTGTCCTTTATGTGCTTCGAGTGAAAGTTCTAATGCTTTGGTTGTTTCAGGTAGAGGAGTTGGTAGTTGTTCCCAAAGAAGAGCACTTGCCTCTTCTATAGTATCTATATTTTTAGCTTTATCTAGAAAAGCGTCCAAAGGGGTTTAGCCTTCTAGGCTTACAGTGATTTTACCTTCAGCTATTTCTTGAAGTGCGATATCTGAATATTTCATACCAGAAGTATCCATATCTAAAAGTGTTTCAGCACCATTAGCGATAGCTTCCGCTCTTTTTCCTACTGCATTTGCAAGAAGGTATTTGTCAAAATCTACTTTCTCAAGTGCCTGTGCTGTTAATTGTTCTGTTCTCATATTATTTCCTTTATTATTTCATTCTCTATTTTACAACTGAACAAAGGCTCATGTCACCTTTGATAATTGCAAGAAGATTACCTTTTTCAAACATGTTACATACAACGATAGGCAATCCATTCTCTTTAGCCAAAGCGATAGAAGTATCATCCATAACTTTGATATGGTCTGTCAATGCCTGATCATACGATAACGTATCAAGTTTCACGGCATCATCAAATTTATTTGGATCCCTATCATACACACCATCTACTTTCGTTGCTTTGATAAGAAGTTCAGCTTCTATCTCAGAAGCTCTAAGTGTTGCAGCAGTATCCGTAGTAAAGTAAGGGTTACCTGTACCGCCTGCAAATACAACAACACGACCTTTTTCAAGGTGTCTTCTGGCACGACGTACAATGAATGCTTCACCTATCTCTTGCATATCTATAGCAGATTGAAGTCTGGCTTCAAGTCCACAATGCTCCAATGCTTCCTGAATAGCCACACCATTGATCACTGTTGCCAACATTCCCATATAATCACCAGATGTTCTCTTAATGATTCCATCTGCAGCAGCGGATACACCGCGGATAATGTTACCACCACCCACAACGATACCCACTTCAACACCAGCATCTACAAGTTCTTTAATCTCACCTGCAATAAAATTGAGAATCTGAGTATCTATACCATACCCTTCTTCACCCGCTAATGCTTCACCAGAAAATTTTACCAATACTCTTTTAGTCACAGATGCACCTTTATATAATTTCGCGATTATAGCCAAATGTGGTTTAGGAGGGGTTTAAACTCCTAAACACCTATATCTTAATCAGCTTCAGTGGGTTGATATGTTTAGAGTCTTTTGTTGCTTGAAAAATAAGCTTTTCACTTACTTTCCCTACCACATACCCTTTTTGTATCTTTGCCCCAACATGGATGGTAGGAGCAATTTTAGAGAGCCCCGCATACACAGTATGTATCTTACGGCTATGAGACACAACCACTACCTTACCCAGCATACTGCTTTTCCCCGCAAAGACCACTTTTCCTTTCAAAATGTTTTGCACTTTTGAGTTTACAGCAGGTGACTTAAGGGTGATAGACTCGTTAAAGATCTTTATCTTGTAAATAGGATCCACATAGGTACCAAATTTTTTGATGAGTCTTGCTCCAGGCAATGGTGAAATCGTTTTCCCGCCTCTGTATGCAAAGGTTTTAGACTTTTGATAAGAAGAGTTTACCTGTCGTACTTTTTCACTCTTTTTATACACTTTTTTCTCTGCTTTTTTTGCTGCAGCTGCAGCTAAACGTGCTTTTTTTCTCTCTTGCTCTGTTTTTGCTTTTCGCAAATCTTCTTGTGCTTTTCTTTCCTTGGCCCGTGCCAATGCTTTTGCTTCACGTATCTCTCTTTGTCTCTTTTTTTCAAGACGCATCGCTTCTTTCTCAGCTTCAGCTCTCTTACGTGCTTCATTTACTTCTTGTGTGTGTAAAATATTCAGTTTTGACAATGTAGATCGAAGAGAATTCTGTTTATCCACTATCTTTGCGAGTTTCGTATTATATTTTTCTTCATCTCCGGCAAGCTTTTTACGTAACTTCTCTTTTGCTAATTTTTTTTGCGCATAATCTTCTCTTTTTTTAACAATACGCTCAATCTCATTTTTTGTTTTATTCCGTAAATAAGTCTTATCCTCTTTCTGTTTTTTAAGCTTTCCAATATCAGCTCTCATTGTAGATAACATTTTAGTATTATGATTTTTATATGCGACATAAACTTCTTGTGAAATGATAGATTCTCTAGTAGGTTCGTGTGCTTTTTCCATCGCAAAAACAATAGAAAATTGTTCAGAAAGTAAAGAGATAAATGCCTTACGTTTTTCTGCTAAGGCCTGACTCGTCATCGTTAGATCTTTTTCAGATTTACTGAGTTCAGTTTTTAACACTGCATACTGTTGTTCACTTTTTTCTTGGTCTTTTTCAAGTGCTCCCATCTTCTTCTCAAGATAGACAATATCTTTCTCTGCAGATTGTATATCTTTTGCGATCTTACTGAGCTGCCTGCTTGTCTTTTTTTTAGCAGCCGATGTAGCAGAGAGGTTTTTTTTAGATTTTTCGATCTTCGTAGTGGTTGATGCACCATGAAGTAACCCTATAGCTACAAAAAAGATTAGGATAAAGGATCTCACTCCTGTACTCCCTTACTGCTAAATACAACCGTGTACACAGCAATAATAACGATCAGAACCGATGCACCTAACAAAATACCTATATCGCTAAACTTGAAAAGTGCTTCCTTGTTTTGCACCATGATATCTATCCCGCTTCCTGCAGCCCAGTAAAATTTGGTATAAAAGAAAATCGTAGAGACCAATATAGTCGAGAATATTGCATCTACAAAAGCCACTCTAAAAAGTACACCGGATCTAAGCATCAAAGGTGCACCAAATATCTCCATGACCTGCATACGTTCTTTGTGTGCATATTTCCAAATCTCCATCTGTTTGATAATTAAAAATAGACTCACAACAGCCATGAAAACAATAAATATTTTTAATATCAATTTAATGAAAGAAAAAAGTCTATAACTGGAGTTATAGCTACTGCCAAACGTCTCAATTTTTTTAATATTGGCATCAGCTTCAAGATCTTTTTTGATCTTTTCCAATCCTGAAGTATGAAGATAGGAATCTAACCCAAGATTATAAAAATAAGGCAGTGCGGCCAATATCTCTTTACTGCTACTTTGACTTACACCTTTTGCCACCTCGGAGACGATACTCTCACGTTTGATCTTTTCTGCTGTACTGATATGTTCATTCAGTGCTTGAAACTTCGATAGTTCCATAGGCTTTTTTGTTACAGCAAGCATAGAGTATCCCTCTTTAAGCCCTTTTTCATACGAGTTTGTTGTACGTTCAAATACCAGATAAAATTCAATACCCAATAAAATGGCCATAAGCGGCAGAATAAACATAAGATGATTTTTAATGAACTTCATACACACCCTTGCTCTCTATAATAAAATGTCTGTAGGGTAAGGAAAAGATCGTTGGAATTTTATGTGTTACAACCAAGACGGTGGTATCAAGTTGTTGACATGCATTTTCCATCAAGTCCCAAATTACATTTGATGAATAATCATCAAGGTTACCCGTAGGTTCATCTGCCAATATCACCACTGGATTTTTTGCCAATGCTCTTGCTACGCCCACACGCTGCTGTTCACCACCGCTTAGCTCCAATGGATACTTGTCTGCATGGTCAGGAAGTTTTACATGTTTAAGAAGTCTTTGTGCCTGAGTATCCTGTACCTCTGTAGCATATCCTGCTATCATTAAAGGCAAAACCACATTTTTTTTCACTGTCCACTCATTCACAAGCTTATAATCCTGAAAAATGATACCCATATGTGTTCTAAGTTCTTGAAGTTTTTTTGGGCGTACATTTGACAGATCAAGTCCACCTACAACAAGGTTGCCTTCACTTGGTTTCAACTTTCCGTACAGTGCTTTAAGCAGTGTTGATTTACCAGAACCACTCGGTCCGGTGATAAAGACAAACTCACCCTTTTTAATGCTGAAGTTAGCATCTTTAATGACTTCTTTCCCTTCTTTACCATAGGTAAGGGTAAGATGTGAAGCGTGAATCACATTAGACATGTTCTACTCTCCTTTACCGAGCATTATTTGCTCAGCTAGTTTTTGATGCGCCTGAAAGTTAACTGTCGTCTTCACCGGAGAAGAGACAAAATACCTGCAAGAGTTTTTTTCCAATAAAATGTATTTATGTTCTGGTCTGTCAAAACTTCCAAAAGCACATTTTATGAGTATGCTTTCTTCAGATATTTTATACACACGTTCAAAGTGTATAAAATACCCCTCAAAAACCAATGCTTTTTTCGGTAAACGCTCTTCTATATCTTGGGTATATTTTACATCATTAAAATTAAAATCTATAGTCACTTCTTTAGGTGCTGATTCTTGTGTACATTTGACATATACATCATAGATATCTTTCTCCTGTCTAAGCCATCTTGCTTCATACTTACTTGTCACTTCCAAGGCTTCATTTTTACGCACTTCTACTTCAACTTTAGGTATAGAAAAGAAAGTCTCCAGCGCATACCAAAAGTATTTATCACTGTCTGTACGCAGTTCCAAACGTCCGCCTTTCCTTAATACTCTCATAGACTCATCTAAAAAACTGGGACTTATAACCCTTCTGTGAGGTTTTTTATCCCAAGGTACAGGGAAGTGTACAAATATCTGTTCACATACATTGGAAGGCAACATTTCCAAGAACAATCTTGCATCATAGTTCACTACCCAAATGTTATCAAGCTCTTGAAGTTCTATCTGCTTAAGAACCTGTTGTGCAGAAGGTGTATGGATCTCTATACCTATAAAAAGCGTATCAGGATTCTTTTGTGCCTGATACAGTAAATGTCGTCCACTCCCAAATCCAACCTCAACAGAGATCTTCTCTTTAGGATATGTGATATTTTCAAAATCTTCTATCTTTTTAAAATGTTCTGAAGAGAGTGCACTTTTTGTATTTGATATAGCAATATTCGAAGAGAGTACATCCAGGTTCAACTCTTTTGAGACACTCTCCAGTGCCTCTTTAAGCAGGTTCACTTTAAGGGGTCTGGTCACTTTGTCATATTTTAATAAGTAAGCTTTTTCATCTGGTTTAAGTTGAAGTAAAAATTCTTCTCCTGCATGTTCAACGCCAATGAGCATATCGTCACGGTTCAGTGCTGTGGCGCAAAAAGTCATCATAGGACTTGTTTCTATCTGTTGTTCTACTATAGAAGTATCAAAGGGGGTAACTTTTAAATGTGGCATTGTTCCTGCTTATAATGTAATTTTTGTTGCTTGACTGGGATAAGCGCGTATCTTGTCATAACTTTGTGCGATGATCCGGTAGCTGTATGTATGTCCACTTCTTACAAAGGTATCAATGTACTCAGCCATCAATTGTCCTTGTACCTGTGAGACAAATTTCCATTCAGACCCATCCACTGAGCGCTCTACGATATAGGTATTAATACTTGAATTTGCATGCGGTTTCCACAAAAGTTTTACCACAGAGGGTGCTACTTTATAGGCTTTCACAAAAGAGACTTCCGAAAATGCAGGTAAGGTTCTTACTTCTATCGGCTCACTGCGTCTAGACTCTTTTCCCAAAGCAAATGTACTAAACGTATAACGATATGTACTGTCTGCATTTACGTGTGTATCTACAAAGTGTGTTGCATAACGATTACCCACAGTACCTATACGTTTGAAATTTTGTCTGTCTTGCGAAGTATTTCCTCTATAAATGTTCACACCATGTATACGGTGATCTTCTATCTTTTTCCACTCAAAGCCTACCGAGTTCATTCTAGGTAAAGCATGTACTTGATCAATGGTGTCTAATGAAGGATCTGTACCATACGTCATCAATCCCTTGATAGCACCACAACCGTTAAAGATTATTAAAGAGAGTACCCAGAGTATGAGGATCGATTTTTTCATCTACTTCACCTTGATCAAAATTTTTAGATATATACACTTTCATATCCTCAAAAAGTGGGGCAACGAACTCCATTCTTTCACCGCTTACAGGGTGGACCAGATATAGCAAATATGCATGCAAATTAACTCTAGAAATTTTATCTCTTTTGGTCTTAAACCCATATAAATCATCACCTAAAATATGGCGGCCAAGCGTATTTAAATGTACCCGTATCTGATGGGTCCTACCTGTAAACAATTTCGCTGCGATGAGTTCAACATTATGTTGACTTGTAAGAAGTTTTACAAAAGCTGTTTTAGCAGATCTTCCATCAGGAACCACGTCCATCTTGAGCCTGTTTTTAGGGTTACGTCCTATAGGTTTATCTACCACAGTATCATCTTTAAGTGGACAATCGATCAGTGCCAGATAGTAACGTCCCATACTCTTGTCTTGCAGTTGTAAGCTGAGAGCTTCATGCACTTTGTTGTCTTTAGCAACCACCAGTGCACCCGTCGTCTCTTTGTCTATACGGTGTACGATACCATAACGCTCTTCACCACTGATAGTCGAAAGTGATATACCCTTATGAATCAACCAATCCACAAGTGTAGGCTCTTTCACAGAGGGGGCAGGATGGACCACGAGTCCAGAAGGTTTATTGACCACCAAAAGATACTCATCTTCATACAGTATCTCTACATCAAAATCTATAGGAGGAGCCACTCTTTTTTCTGCTTCTTTAAAAATATAAGAAACTGTATCACCTTCCGTTACTTTAAAACTGCTCTTTATAATCGTTTTATCATTCACACTCACAAGCCCGTCTTTTACAAGCTTTTCAACTTGGTTACGACTTACGTCAAGTTGAATTGCAAGTATCTTGTCTAGGCGTCCTGATGCTGTGGCTGTAAATTGATTCATACTTTTTTCGAAAATAATCAGTCTTGCTGCTGACAAGGCTCATCCGCCAAAAATTGTTTACGTACCCAGCCTCTTTTACCATCTGCGTCTACTTTACACCATACCGGATATTTCCATGCCATGTGATTTCTTTTGGTTTGATTCATGTCATCAAGTTCTTTTTGAGTGACTTCTCTCATACATCCAAGGTTTTGGACACAACCCTCTGTAGAGATATGTGTATATATCTTCTTAGCTTTTCGGTTAGGCTCCACACTTAAAGCAAGGAGCTCACACTTTTTTATAAGTTTAACCGTAAATTCTGAGGGTTGTATATTTTCATCTGCAACTAAACTTGCAAAAAATATACTTAGCAGTAAAAACAGTCTCATAGCCCTTCCTTTATATCATCTCTGTTCCAACGTTCTGGATCAAGAAAAGTATCATCATGTATATGTTTAAATGAGGCTCTAAACATTTTGAAGATATCTTTATTCTCTTTTTCAAGTCCGGCTAACCACTCTTTGGTAGATGCTCTGGCATGAGGCATCTTCACATCTTTCAACATAGCAGGACAGGCTTCATCACCTATCACTTGCAAGTTGTTCTCTTCGGCAAAAGCACGCAGTTGTGTCTCTCTAGCTTGTATCAATGGACGTATCAGGTGAAAGCCTCTACTCGTTTTGTAGATAGGTGCCAAGGCTCTCATACTTCCGTTGTAAAACATATTCATAAAAAAACTTTCTACCGTGTCATCAAAGTGATGTCCCAGTGCCACCTTGGTAAAATCACCCTCCTCTGCAAAGCTATAGAGTGCCCCTCTTCTCATACGTGAAAAATAAGAACAGAATGAAGAGTTGTCGCGTATCGTATCATGTGAGATTTCAAAGATATTGGTGTCATATACTGTATGTTTTATACCATACTCTTTACAGTGTGCTTCAAGAAAAGCATAATGTTCATCCGGCATACCATACTTGATGGTACAGGCTTCAAATTCAAAGTTAAAAGGTGCATGACGTTGTATATGCTTCATGATATGTACAAGTGCCAAAGAGTCTTTCCCTCCGCTCAGTCCCACGAGTACTTTATCACCCTCACCTATAAGTTTAAACTCTGCATTGGTCTTGCCTGCCAACTTGAGTAACTTTTTACTTATAGGTATGCTTTTAGAGGCTACACGTCTTTGATTATCGTCCAAGTTCATCCACCATACTCAAGATAAAATCAGCAGATATCTTTGCTGAACTTTCCAAAAATTCATCAAAATTAAAACTTGCATCCATATCAGCACTGTCCGAGATAGCACGCAAAATGAAGAAAGGTATATTTAAAGCATTACAAACCACTGCAACACTTGCCCCTTCCATCTCTAAAGCATCTGCTTTAAAGGTAGTAGCTATCCAGTCTTTACGTTCTATATTTGCTACAAATTGATCTCCTGTTGCGATAAGACCTTCCGTAAGTGTTAATCCTTTTCTCTTAGCCACTTCTTTAGCAATATTACGTAACCTAACATCTGTAGGAATACATATTTTTCCCTCTGGCACATATCCAAAAGGATGGCCAAATGCTGTAATATCTAGATCGTGTTGACAAAGTCCATCAGCGATAATCAGATCACCAATTTTAAGCTCATCACTTATGGCTCCTGCTACACCCGAAAAGAGGAGTAGATCACAACCAAATTTGGTTATGAGTGTTGTAGCGGTTAATGTAGCGAACACTTTACCTATTTTGGAGTATGCTACAACAACTTCTTGCCCATGGTAAGAGCCTTCATAGTATTTATTATCTCCATACACAATCGTTTGTACATTATCAAGTTTCCCTATAATGGGTTCTATCTCTTCAGGCATTGCACCCATAATTGCTATCTTACGATTTGACATTGATAACTCCTTTATGTATTTTAATACTTGAAATTAATTTAATTTAGCGATTTCAGTCAATGCTATTTGTAGTGATTCCATGTCTGAAACAACAAAGTGAGGTTTTTTGGTTGCTTTACGGTTCAATCCTTTAAGTACGCCACCATGTCCAAACTCAACATAACAATCTACAGAATCATCAAAATCTGCAATAGATTGCTTATAGAGTACCGGAGAGACCAACTGTTTAGGAAGCAGATCTAAGGCTTCTTCTTTTGTGTTATATGTCTTTGCAGTTACATTCGATACCACTGGCGCTACAAACTCATCTTTTAACATCTCAGTAAGCTTCTCAGATAAAGGTACCGTAGCACTTTCAAGCAGTGGACAGTGGCTTGCTACTGACATATTGAGAAGCATCGCTCTTTTAGCTTTAGCTTCTTTCAAAATTGGTGCTAATGTTTCAAGATCAGGCTTTATTCCGGCGATCACTATTTGTCCTGCAGCATTGTAGTTTACAGGCCATACTTTCAATCCTGCTTCTCTTTGTGCATCACAGATCTCTTCAACCACCTCATCTTCAAGACCAAGAGATACCATCATCCCTACATCTTGTCCAGAACATGCTTCAGCCATAAGTTTACCACGAAGATTGACAAGTTCTACCGCATCTATGGCATCTATAGCACCTACAGAGACCAGTGCAGAAAATTCACCCAGTGAGTGACCTAATGCATATACAGGTTTGATAGGCATTTCATTTTCAAAAAGTCTGTGTGCTATAGCAGATACAAGCAGGATAGCCGGTTGCGTAAACTCTGTTTTTTCAAGTTTATCATTCTCTTCAAAAAGCAGGTGCTGAAAGTCGATACCTGTTCTTGTACTGGCATCAGCCACCATCTGTTTTGCAATATCAGAGTTATTAAAAAAGTCTTGACCCATCCCTACAGCTTGTGAACCTTGCCCTGGAAATAAAAATGCGCATTTGATTGACATATGTGTCCTTTAGAAGTATTAAAATATTTTATGTATTTTACCATCTTTCAAATTATGATATGATAGTAATACCTGACAAGAAGGAGATTATCATGAGTAAAAAGTATATTTGTACGGTTTGCGAATATATCTATGACCCGACAGTTGGAGATCCTGATGCTGGTATAGCACCAGGTACTGCCTTTGAAGACATCCCTGAAGATTGGGTCTGTCCCGATTGTGGTGTGACTAAAAGTGATTTTGAAGTATTTGAAGAGGTTTAGACTATTTTATACGTAGTTCTTTTTTGATCTCTTCAATGAGTTTTTGTAACTCTATATGGTACTTACCCGGATAGATAGGCAACATATCAAGTTTATTATAGACAAAGATAAGGCTGACGATATCTGCAAATTTTAATATACTCTCAGCCCCAATCAGCTTTGCATGCTTCTCCAAATCTATACAAAATTCTTTAATTTTATTTGTTGCTTTTTCATTCACAATCTGTCTAAAATAGATATCTGAACGATCAAAAGTATCTAAAAAGTTTTTTAATTCATTTACATATTTTAAACCCATTTTTTTTGTGTTTTCTTCTCCCATTTCTCTATCCAAAATAGCTAAGTTATGCCCTTTTTTACTTTCCATCATAGTGTGTAGATTTGCTTCCTGCACGTTATCTAGAGTTATTTTATTTTCGTTTACATCATTCTTTTTTCTCTGAAGCACTTTTTCAAGATCAACAATATTTTTTAGAGCTTGTGACTTTATCTCTTTCTGGGTAGTTTCATTTTTAAAAAGTGATACTATCAATTCATAGATACTCTCTTCAGTGACAGGTTTTATCAAATTAGTTGTCACACTTATCGTTCTTCTCTCTACGACATGAGCATCTTTAAGCAGTACATATTTAAGCGGTATAGTTTGCTGTACCCTAGCAATGATATGTTCAAACTCCTCCGTATTCAACCTATCTTCTACGATCAAGATATCGTATGGAGTCAGATCATTTCCTTGGCTTTTAAATGCATCAAATCCCACATCCACCTCATAAAGAAAATAATTAAACATTTTTTTGATACTTTGAGATATCTGCTCACTGCTACCGATCAATAAAACTTTTTTACCCAACATAGATACATCCGGCAATCTATAATGACGTCTGTATCCCAACTCATTGATCTTAAAAGGTATATCTAAATGGATATCTGCACCTCTCTCGTAAACGATATTTCCCTCAAGGATTTCAAGATCTTTACTTAAATTGGTTTCTAAAAACTCCAGAATCTTTTCTTTGGCTATATTTGTTTTTTGTATTTTAAAAGATATTAACTCTTCATACAAAAAATCTTCAGGAGCTTCAAGTGACAGAATAATTTCTTTTTTATCGGTATTTTTGAAAACGAAAGTAAGCATATTGGTAAGTAGTCGTAATAATACAGCAGAATCACCTCTCAATTCTCTTGGTATTGTCGCTTCCATATCATAAATAAGCTCGACCTTTTTGTCATCTCTTATTGTCTCTAAAGATGAAAACAGAGTCATCAATGCGATATTGATATCAAAAAGTTTTTCTGTCTTGTGCATACCATCCCTTTTTAAAACATTGAAATATATGATAGCAAAATATCATACAAAATAACAATTATTTTATGATTTATTTTGAGTAGTAAAGTGTATTATGGTATTTGCTTAAAATATATTACGTTTTGATGAGTGTTGGATCTGTATAGATAATTGAAGTAAATTAAGAGCGTATGCTTACGAATATGTGATCGAATCTAGCGCCAATCTTTAATAAAAAGATGACGCTAAAGAAAATGAAAGGATTAGTGACAACCACATCCTGTACCACAACTTTCACCTTCTGATTTTGCTGGTGCCCCACCTACCATAGCATTTGCTATTTCTTCAGCTGTCGCTTCTCTTGCACTTAAAATAGTAACAGAGAACATTAAATCTTTACCAGCCAATGGGTGGTTAAAGTCAACATTTACTTCTTTCTCATCAAATGATTTTACTGTTACCTGCACAGTTTGACCATCTTCACCTTGACCATAAAGTGTCATACCTTCTACAAGATCAACACCTTCAAACTGATCTTTTGGAAGTGTTTGCATTGCTTCTGGATTTACATCACCGTAAGCATCAGAAGCAGAAACCATAATGTCTCCGCTCTCACCTTGATTCATACCTACAAGTGCTTTCTCAAGACCTGGGATGATTTGACCAAGTCCAACAATAAATTCTAGTGACTCTCCACCTTTATTACTATCTACAACTTCTGTTGTTCCTGCTTCTTTTACTTCGTATTCGATACCTACTACACAATTTTCATTTACGATTGTCATAATGTTTCCTATATATTAATTTTATGTTATTCTAGCCAATCAAACTTTAGTGAGGCTTAGGTAAGAATAACTTTTATCTTATCTGTCCTGAGCCATAAATTTTAAACTTATATGTCGTCAATCCCTCTATGCCCATAGGGCCACGTGCATGAAGTTTGTTCGTACTTATACCTACTTCAGCGCCAAACCCAAATGCACCACCATCGGTGAAACGTGTAGAAGCATTAACATAAACTGCTGCTGCATCTATACCATTGAGAAAAGCTTCTGCTGTTGTGATATTCTCAGTGATGATCGCTTCGGAGTGTCCAGAACCAAAACGCACGATGTGGTCTATGGCACCATTCACACCATCTACTACTCTTATATTCAAGATATTGGCCAAATACTCTGTATCATAATCTGCCTCAGTAGCTAAAGACACTTCAATGCTCTTTTGCGTACGCTCACACCCTTTAAGTTCTGTATATGCTTCATCGAACGCGGCTTTGAGTTGAGGAAGTACCTCATCTGAAATAGCTGCATCTACAAGTAAAGTCTCCATAGAGTTACATACTCCCGGTCTTTGTACTTTTGCATTGATAGCAATAGCGATGGCATTTTGCACATTGGCATCTTCATCTATATAGGTATGGCACTGCCCTTTGTCATGTTTTACCACAGGGACTGAAGCATTTTCACTCACATAACGGATCAGCCCTTCCCCACCACGTGGGACAATAAGGTCTACATATTTGTCCATCTTAATAAGCTTTGTTACCCCTTCACGCGAAGCATCAGGAATGAGAGAGATCAATGCTTCTGGAAGATCATTGGCCTTAAGTACACTTCGCAAGACTTTAGCGATGGCTTCATTTGAATGCTGTGCTTCTTTCCCCCCTTTAAGCACACAGACATTAGAAGATTTAAAACTCAATGCCGCCGTGTCTGAAGTCACATTCGGACGAGATTCATAAATGATACCTATCACACCTATAGGCACAGAGACTTTCTCTATCTTAAGTCCATCTTCTGTCACCCAACCATCAAGTACACGTCCCACTGGCTCTTTAAGCGCAGCTATCTCTTCAATAGCAACGGCCATGCCATCTACACGACCCTCGTCTAAAAAAAGTCTGTCTTTCAGTGAAGGTGCAAGGTTGTTTGTTTCTGCGTCAGCCATGTCCAGTGCATTGGCTTTAAGTATGTCTCCTGTGTTTACACGCAAGGCTACTGCCATCTCTTTTAAAATTCTATTTTTGTCTGCCCCGCTTAATGTAGATAAAACCCTACTCGATGCTTTGGCTTCCTGTAAAAATGCTTCCATTATTTTTCCTATCTCTATGATTGAGTCTATTTTAACAAATAAATACTAATAATGGTATAATCATTCAAATTAATTTAGTGAGAAAACAATGCAAACAATCACATTTATAGGTAACGGGAACATGGGGCTTAGCATCGCTAAAGGTCTCAAGGGTACATACAACATCGAAGTTGTCGGAAGAAATATGAAGAAACTGGATGCTTTTGAAAAGGCACTTGATCTCAAAATAGATAAATTCCTTTTGGATGATTTTGATATCACAGACAAAACCATACTCTTTTGTGTTAAACCTGCCAATGTAGAAGAGGTAGCGGCTAAACTCAAAGGTAAAGCAAGGGTTGTCTTCTCTGTTCTTGCCGGAACATCCCTTAAAAAACTCAAAGAAAACCTCAATACCCATGCCGTCGTAAGAACGATGCCAAACCTTGCTGCAAGTGTGGGAAGATCTATGACCACATTGACGGGTGATGTGAGCCACAAAGAAGAAGCACAAACACTTTTAGGTGCTATAGGTGAAACACTTTGGTTAGACAGTGAGAAAGAGATAGACATCGCCACTGCATTAGCAGGTTCTGGTCCTGCATATTTGGCACTGGTAGCTGAAGCACTTGCAGATGGTGCAGTAAAACAAGGTCTTAAAAGAGAACATGCTATGGCTGCCATGAGAGGACTCTTCTCTGGTTTTGGTGAACTCATCCAAGAGGTACATCCTTCACTGCTAAAAGATGGTGTTATGAGTCCGGGGGGAACAACTGCAGCAGGTTATGCTGCGTTAGAAGATGGCAATGTCAGGGCAGCCTGTATGAATGCCATAGAAGAAGCCTATAAAAGAGCAAAGGAGTTATAAAACAACTCTTTTACCTTTTCTCATAAATTTTTATCAAGTCCTCTTTTGCAAAAGGCATATAGGTATGTCTGGTGATAACCACTTTTGTTTTATAGTTAGACCAGTTATAGATCACCGGTACATCCTTAGGATCAATGTGTATGCAGCCATGAGACATCCAATCCACACTTCCCTTATGTAAAGCATGTCCACCTTTTGTAAACTTCATCATATAATCCATGTTATTCACACCGCTTTCATCAGGCCAAAGTGTTGACATATGGTAACGCTTTTTTTGGAAAATGGTAAAAATACCCGAAGGACTTCTAAACTCCGGTGCACCAGAAGTCACAGGACCACTCCACCATACTGTACCATCACTGTCCACAGCATAAAAACGTCCATCACTTCCATGTTCACGTACAGAGACAACGATAAAATTTTTTCCTGTGAGATCGACTATTTTTTCACTGTCATTTTTGATGAGTTTAAAGACTGTTTTATCGATAGGCATAGTCTCTATACCTTTAAGGGGTAAAATTTCATACTCTTCACTTGTTATTCCTCTAGTAAAAATAGAAATACATATGAAGAGTTTTTTGAACATCATCTTATCCTAAAGTTTTTTCAATCTTTCTTTAGCAATCTTTGCCGTTTTCTTGCCCGCGTAGTTTTCTATAATATTCTCATAAAATGCTTTTGCCTGGCCTTTGTCTCCACTTTTTTCAAGTGATACAGCCGTATGAAGAAGCAAGGTATCTATGTAAGAAGCTTTATCATAGATACCAGCACTCTTTTTAAAATAAAATATCGCATCTTCATACTTCTTTGTATAATATGCAATTTCACCTAAATAATAGTTTGAAGCTGCCGGTTTATAGCCTTTTGTATCTGTTATCGCAAATCTTTTTTGTGCTTCATCATAACGTTTTTTTACAAAATATCTCACACCTTCGCTATAAAGTTTTGCATTGCTTGTACCCTGAAGTGATTTTTTCTTTGTACTCGATGCTTTAATAGAAGGTTTTACTGTACTTCTTTTACCCAATGCATCTTGTAACTCTTCTTTAGTTACATAGTTGGCATTGATCTCATCTATCATACCTGCTAACTTTTTTAGCAATGCAGTGTTGGATGTATCATTATCCTCCATAGAAGAAGTGTTTGTTCCTCTAGACTGTTGCAGCTCATTGAGCGATGCACTCAATCCTTCTATAATCGTAGTAAGGCCGTCTATTCTCTCATCTTGCTGTGCTATATGTTGCTGTAAAGAAGCGATCGTTCTTTTACTGCTCACGGAAGTTTGCTGATCATTTGTAGGTTCATCACTACCAAACCCATAAACAGAAGGTTCAGCATGTACAAGCAGTGTGCTTGAAAGAACTATACAAACACACTGTGCTACAACCTTATTTAATATACCTGTCATCTCTATCCTACTTCATTAAACGAATGTCAACTCTTCTGTTTCTGTCATAACAACTGTCACTAGGTTCAGTACATACAGCATTACTCTCACCAAAACTTACCATTACCATTCTACTTGTATCAATACCTTGTGCAGCGATGCTGTCTTTTACTGCTTTAGCACGTTTTAAACCTAGAGCATAATTATACTCATCCGTACCAAACTCATCACAGTTACCTTCTATTTTTATTTTAGAAGCTCCTGCATTTGCTACCTCGATATTATGGTTCATATTGTTTTCCATATTTGAAGAGATAGAATAATCTGCAAAACCGAAATAAATACTTTTAAAGCCGTCACTGCTACTGTTGTAGTTTCCAGCTGAATCACTTCCAAAAGTGTTCTCATCAATACTTACCGTTTCACCTTCGATATGGTTTGCATCTGAAATATTGTTTTTTCCATCTAAATCTGGTGCAGGTTGTGCACATCCACCCAGAATGAGTGAAACTATTGCTGTTGTTATAAGTAATTTATGTGTCATGCTATATCCTTTTTTATTAAAGTATTATCCGAGCAGTCACTAAATGACTTCTTGGGAAAAAATGTATTACCAATCAATGGATTGAACTTTTCTATCATTAAATGGGAAAAGTAAACTTTGGTGACTTGTAAGATTTGTATATCCTATTGAAGAGCTGCGACCACTCTGCTTTAGAAAGAGTATCACAGATCCATCCGTAGAAAAACGAGGAAACTGGTTTGAACCTGTTGTTGTGATCGGTCTTGTGTCTGAACTTCCTGTAGAGGCAAGGTAAAGATTAAACGTATTGTCACCAAATGCATTATTACTTTCTCTACTGGAGTAGACTATTTTATCTCCATGCGCATCACAGGCATTATTGTTACGTCCATGATACACCACTTGTGAGGTTGCTCCACCCTGTATAGATTTCTTAAATACATTTGCATACCCCAGTCGGTTAGAGATAAAGATGATACGACTCTCATCATCTACATACCTTCCATTTACGTCAATTCCTTTAAAATCAGTCACTCTTCTCTTGGCTTTTGATGCAAGATCAAGTTCATAAATATCTGCTTGTCCTTCTGGTGCCATAGTAAGTAAAAGTTTTGATCCATTTTTACTTACATCCGAACAGACCAGCATGCCTTCAGAGCTTGCTATCTTCGTTTTGGTTCCATTATAGATATTAAGTTTATACAATGTAGGTAGTGTACCTTTATACGATGTATAATATAAACTTCTCTGTCTTGAATCTGCCCATTTAGGGAAAAGATTCAAACCCCCTTTGATAATGGTTTTTTTATAATTGAAAGTATAGTCAGCCACACGGATCTCACTACGTCCTGGAGTCGTATAAACTGCATATGCAACATATCGATTTATCCAAGAGATACTTGGGTATTTTAAAACATTATTAATATCACTGATCGCTTTATGTATAAGAAATGGCATCTTTGCTTTTGTAGGAATCGCATAGCTTTTTTTAAATATCTGTGTACCGTCAGAGGCTTTTAAAAGACGTACTAAAAGTTTTGTGCCTGATTGTTGTTCCATTGCATATTTAATCACATATTCCTGGCTTTTCAGAGCAGGGATAATATAGTTGGAAGAGAGATCCCCTATATGATGTGTAGTGTCTGGTAAAAAATGTCCTGAAATTTTAAGGTCAGAAAGTAAAATATCAAAAACTTTACTGCTCTGCTCAGATGAACCGTCCATAAGTGCTATACGGGCACGCTGTTCAACATCTTTCTCTATTTTAAGTGTTGCATCTACCCCAAAAAGGTTGAGGGTAAAAAAGGTCATTGATAATAATACTACAAATAAATGTCTCAATAGTGTTCCTCGATTTTTAGTGTTTGGTTTAGTTTGTATTGTATCAAGGCTCTCTTGAAGGCTTCATTAATGAATATTAAAACATTTTTTTGATGATAAATTTATGATAGAATAAAATATAAGGAGTATAAAGTGAATGATATAATCATAGCCTTAGCCAAAGCTGCTATTTTAGTCGCGTTAAATCAACCTGAAGAGTTTGATCTGGAACATGCTTTAAAAACCTACCCTAGCCTTGAAGAGAATGGTGCTGCTTTTGTCACCATTAACACAGAGCCAAATGAACAACTTCGTGGATGCATAGGTTCACTTCAAGCCTATCGTCCGCTCTATAAGGACATTATATCAAATGCACAGGCTGCTGCCTTGCGTGATCCTAGATTTTTACCACTGACATTAGAGGAACTGCAACATATTAAGATAGAAGTCTCTATTCTTTCAGAACCTCAACCGTTGGCATATAACACTATAGAAGATCTAAGAAGTAAGGTCGTTCCTTTTCAAGATGGCATTGTACTTAAACTCAACGGCAAACATGCTACCTATTTACCTCAAGTCTGGGAACAGTTACCTAGATTTGATGATTTCTTCTCTAGCTTATGCATGAAAGCCAACCTTAACAATGACTGCCTCTCACAGCATCCTGAGATCTCTACCTATACTGTCACAATGTATAAAGAGAAATGATGAGTGATGCGATACGAAAAGCCTCGGTGCAAGGTCTCTTCTATCCTAAGGAATGTGCCAAAGTAAAAATGCATTTCAGAGAATTCAATCATACATTTGATACGATGAAGATCCCCCCTGAAATTAAGAGCATTATTCCCAGAGCTATCATCGTTCCTCATGCCGGCTATATCTATAGTGGATTCACAGCCAACTTTGCGTACAGGTTTATAAAGCAGGCAAGCGTAAAACGTATCATCGTCATAGGTCCCAGTCATCACCACTACTTCAAAGGGATCTCCGGAAGCTATTACGAAGCATATGAAACACCTTGCGGACCCCTAGAGATAGACAGTGCCTATCTTTTTGCTTTAGCCAAACAGTTTGACATTGGATTTGAACCCAAAGCACATGAGAAAGAACACTCTACCGAAGTGCAACTTCCTTTCATCCAACACTACTTTCCAAAAACAAAAGTCATAGAACTTATCTATAGTGATGTCTCTGAAAAAATATTAGCAAATCTCATTACCGCACTTTTAAATAATAAAGACAATGCTGTTGTCATAAGTTCTGATCTGAGTCATTTTCATAACCTGAAAAAAGCAAAGGTCTTAGATAAAAACTGTTTAATAGGTGTTGAAAGACTTGATTTAACTGAACTTGAAAAGGGATGTGAAGCCTGTGGACTTACAGGTATACAAGCTATGATACTCACAGCCAAACACTTAAAGCTCTCTTCAAAATTACTAGATTATCGAACCTCTGCGAATGTAAGTCATGATACAAACTCTGTAGTTGGCTATATGTCTGCCCTATTCTACTAAATATTTAGAGTCTCTTACTTATAATTTTATCTCTGCCAAAAGAATTCGATCAAGGATCAACTCCTTCATCTTAACACTCTGCTAACACAAAGGTAACTCTATCTAGATAGAATTTGAACAGTTAATACAAAAAAAGAATAAGATGACAAAAGATAAAATATTACTATAAGTATATAAAATACTGAAAATATACAATTTATACAGCAAAAACAAATATTACTATGGTTATCATATTAAATAACATGATATGGATTCGTAGGTTCTGCTTATGATTTTAAAAAATCATTTCATCTTACTAAGAACAGGGATACATTTTCAATGAATTACTTCAAAGAGATATTTGAAATAAGACACCATAGAGTCGTTAGCGAAGATACTCTAGCTAACGTCTACAATTTTGCAAGAAAATCTCTCATCAGTCTCATACTCCTTGAAACGATCTTCCTTTACTTACTCACCCCTTATGTAGGCAATGCCGCTTTTATCTGGTATGGCATTATTCTTGTCTTTACTTTGTGGAGACTGCATGATGCTTATGACTTTAAAAATAATCCAAAAAGATATACACCTGAAAGGTGGCACAAAAGATTTGTTATTCGGGCATGGCTGACAGCATTAATGTACGCCATTTTGATTCTTTTTATCACGCCTCAGTTAAGTGATTATTATCAACTGCTTGTCTTTGTGATCATACTTGGTATGAGTAGTGCTGAGGCAAATACCTTGTCCTATGATTATCGTACTGCCATAGGTTTCCTGCTCATACTCTATGTTCCTCTTTTTGTTGTGATGCTGCTCATCACAAAAGTCGAAACGATCATTCTTGCATTCTTATTACTGATCTACTTCTTTGCTCAAGCAAATATCATTTTACACTCTTATAGACAGAAAAAAACGCTTGACAGTAAAGAAGAAAAAATTTCTGAAATGGAAACAATCCTTCATGAAAATCAAGAACTGCTACATAGCTTTTTTGAAGAAGCTCCTATCGGTATATTCTCATGTGATACAAACGCTACTATTGTCAACTGTAATGAAGAACTTAGTAAACTTTTTCAGCGGCCGCAAGAAAAGATCATTGGACAAACTGCATACAAAGTCTTTAAAAACAGTACTTCTGGAGATCTTCAAAGAGTGATCAGAGGGAAATCTCTTGTCTCTAAAGATTCACATTTTCTTCCAAATGGTGAAGAGCTATTAGTAGATATAAAATATTTCCCGTTTACAGATAGTAATGATCAAGGCATAGGTTTCGTCGGTCTTGTAGATGATAAAACACAAGAGTACAAAGCACAAGAACAGTTAAGTCTTCTCGCAGCCCAGGATTCATTGACCGCACTTCTCAATAGACGAGGGTTTGAAGAGTATATGCAGAGTATCACAAAAGATCTCCGATATGGTACATACTACTCACTTCTATACTACCTTGATTTAAATGACTTTAAAAATATCAATGACTCCCTAGGGCATAGTACTGGAGATATTGTACTCATTGATATATCGAGACGTTTGAGTAAAGCTTTAACTTTTTCTTGTGAGATCTGCCGACTGGGGGGTGATGAGTTTCTTGTTGTTATACCTTTTATCTCCACAAACCTTGAAGTGATGAAAGAAAGAATGCACCATTTTGCTGAGAAGATAACAGATATATTTAAAGAACCACTGGTGATAAATAACTCCAGTCATCTCTTATCTGCAAGTGTGGGTATGGTTACAGTAGAACCAAATTTTAAAGATGTAGAGGAACTCATACGTCGAGCAGACATTGCCATGTACCAGGCGAAAGGATCGGGAGAAGTCACATCATCTTATAATGCTAAACTCGATCAAGAACAACAAGAACAATTTGCACTTCAATCTGATCTCCATCATGCATTAAGAGAGAAAGAGTTCATACTTCTTCTTCAACCGATCGTTTCTATGTCAGATGATACAGTCATAGCAGCAGAAACACTTCTACGTTGGCAACATCCAACAAAAGGACTTCTCAGTCCGGATAAATTTATCCCGCTTCTCATTAAAAGTGGATTGCTTTGGGACACTACATGGTGGATTCTCGAGCAAACATGTATACAGATAAGCACATGGAAAAAACAGAACCGATGGAGTCTAGAATATGTATCGATCAATATCAATGTACTACAGCTTCTGGAAGATAATTTTGCTCCACGCTACCTTAGTATGATAGAACGTCATGGGTTAAACTGTTCAGATATTACCTTAGAGATCACAGAACAAACATTGGTAGAAAACTTTAAGAGTACGAGAAAAGTCATCTCTACTTTACAACAGTACGGGGTACGATTTGCTATAGATGACTTCGGTGTAGGATATTCTTCACTTTCATATATTCAAAATCTCTCTCTAGATGCGATCAAAATAGATAAATCATTTGTCCTAAATATAGAAAATAAAGTTTCAGATATTTCACTCATTAAAACTATATTTCATATTGCGGAACAATTCAATTATACACTGGTTATAGAGGGAATTGAAAATGAAAAACAAAAAGAGATACTCTTTAACCTTGATAACAATCTTGTCTATCAGGGTTTCCATTTTTCTAAACCTATTCCAAAAGAAGAGTTTAATATCAAATATTTATATAGTAAAACTACAATAGCTTCTTAATGCTACTAATCACTCTTTAGCATATTGAATATGCCTATATAGTAGCTACAAACTCTATATCTAAATCATATACTCCATTTCATAATGTCTATGACTCTCATAAATACCCAGTATTCTTACATCTTCAGCAAAAAATGCTACTTCTTTTAAAGCAAGTCTCATAATCTCAGAATCAATATGCCCATCAATATCGATATGAAATTGACTCCCTGGAAGCATTTGGGTTCCCATATAACTCTCTATCTTTAAAAGGTTAATGCCATTACTTGCAAAACCGCCAAGTACTTTATAGAGGGCTGCAGGTATATTTTTTACCTGAAATACCAATGAAGTAATGTATCTTTTAGATGGCTCATAAGGAGGTACATTTTTTTCTCTTGAAAGTATGAAAAACCGTGTAGTATTTCCATGTTTGTCTTCAAAATTTTCTTTTAAGATCTGTAACCCGTAAATATCTGCTGCAAGTCTCGAAGCGATAGCCGCTCTTTGTATGTCTTTTAAGGTAACCAACTCCATAGCTGCACCAGCCGTATCAAGTTTTGCTTCTGCTTTCAAACCTAAGGCTAATATATTGTTATGACACTGTGCCAATGCCTGGGGGTGAGAGGCAACATATTTCAAATCTTCCAATTTTGCATCTGGCAGGGCAAGTAAACAATGTACTATAGGTTCAAAATGCTCAGCAATGACATGCAATGCCATTTTAGGAATGAGTCTATAGATCTCTTCTACTCTTCCTGCTGTGGAGTTTTCCAAAGGAATCATAGCTAGGTCTGCATCTCCCCGCTCTACCATCCACATCGCTTCATGAAAAGTATCACAAGCAACCGTTTTATATGTTCCATAAGCATTTCTACATGCTTGTTCCGAATACGCACCCTGAACACCTTGATAGGCTATTGTTTTATGCATCTAAACATCCCCCTATTCTGTAGCTACAAACTCTACATCTAATTCATAAGCTCTGTTTCCCTTATGATGACCAAAACCTATCTTTTGTAACTGTTCTAAGTAAACCATGAGACCTGAGTTAAATGCTTCATTTCCTGATGCAGTGATAACTTTAAACTTGAACGCTCCACTGGGTTCTACCTTTATCCACACTTTTGCCTTCTCTCCTGCATATTCGCTTTGTGCAGGCCAACCCTTGAGTTTCTCTTCTATCTTGGCCAAATAAGCATTCTCTATACCGGAATCGCTCTTTTTTTGTATCTTTAATGCATTTGAGACCAATTCACTTGCACTTGGCTTATCTGTTACTTTAATTATATCACTTTTTTTAGGCTTGACAGGTGTTTTCGTCACTTTGATAGGCTTAGGCTTTTCTACTTTTTTTCTAGAAGAGATATTGGCAAACAGATCTTTTGGCTTATTAACTTTTTTAGGTTTAGTGGTGTTTAGGTCTTTCTTCTTAACTGTCTTTGCTTTTTTAACTACTTTCTCTTTAATAACTTTTTTCTTGACCACTTTTTTTTTAACTGTTTTTTTAGGCTTTGGTTTAGGCTTGGGTTTCACCACTTTTTTAGGTTGTTTTTTAACTTCTTTTTTAGGTGTAGATTTAGGAGTACTCATCGAGACACGTATACGCTCTTCATTTTTTTTAACATAATGTACAGGTTTTTTCTCATCCCGTGAATTAAAATAGAAAAGCAATATACCGATGACAGCAATATAAATACCAAAAGCCAACAATCCTGATATAAACGTAGAAGACTTATTAATCATAATGTTATAAGTGAGACCTTCTCAAAACCTGCTGCTTTAACACTTTTAAGAAGATACATCACATTTTTATATCTTAAGGTCTCATCTGCGCGTATATAGACTTCAGAGTTTTTATCAAACTTAACCGATTGATTCACAAAATCATCTGCAAATGTATCTAGTGCATAGGTATCTTTACCCAGATAGATCTTTTGATCTTTATCCATACGAATGGTAAGTGTTTTGGGTTTAACTACTTTTACTGTTTTTGAACCCTGTGGTAAAGCTATCTGTTCTTGAAAGGTAATAGTAGGAGCCGTGACCATAAGGATGGCCATCAATACCAACATAACATCCACAAGAGGCGTAATGTTCAAGTCTGGACTATCATCCCAACTAAACATGATTAGTCCTCGTTAACCTGAGATAAAATCACTTCTGATTGAGAAGAGAGCAGTGAACTCAACTCATAAGCCTTACGCTTAAGTATGAGATGAAATGAATAAGCAAATATAGCAACAGCGATACCTGCAGCTGTAGCAATAAGTGCCTCAGATATTGCGGGTGCAACCACACTCAAAGAAGCACTTGACTGTGCTCCCAATTTAGTGAATGTTTCAAGTATCCCTACAACTGTACCAAAAAGACCAATAAACGGTGAAGTAGATGCAATGATAGAGAGCCAGGTAAGCCCCTTGGTCGAAACACGTATCGCATCAGAAGATGCAGCTTGGAGTATCGCTTTATTTGGTGTATTCACGCGAGACAGATAAGTAAAAATAAGTGAATTACTAGCCACTGATTTTGACTGACCTGTATAGAGTGCTTTAAGTGATTTAGCTTCAGAAGCGATACGAGCGTTTAAGATATAAAATCTATCTAAAAATACCCAAAATGTAGCAATAAAATAAACTGAGAGTAAAAGCAGTACAAATATAGTTATTGCACTGCTTTCAAAGAAATAAGTAGCGAGAGAGCTCAAATTAGAAAGACTTTCCGATTTGCTCAACTTTGCTTACCGCTGCTGCGATAGCTGTGTTAGAAGATTCAGTACTCTTGAGTAACTCTTTTGCTGCTTCAAGTGCTTTTGCAAGATCACTATCATCACCAGAAAGAGCAACTGCACCATCTACGATACAAGTTGTTTTCTCTTCATCGACTTTTACATATCCAGAGTTAATAGCTACTGCTACTTCACTTCCGTCTTCTTTGTCGATCACAATTACACCTGTATCAAGTAACGATACCAAAGTAGCGTGATTGGCTAAAACACCAAACTCACCCTCTGACCCTGGCAATGTTACTTGTTTTACTTCAGCGTCAAAAATCACACCGTTTGGTGTGACTATTTCTAGCTTCATAAGTTCCATAATTATCCTTTATAAGACAAGAACTAAGATTACTTAGCGTTAATCTTATCGTTTTTAGCAATAGCTTCAGCCATGTTACCTACCATGTAGAACGCAGCTTCATTCATGTCATCATATTTACCTTCAAGAAGACCTTTAAATCCTTCAAGAGTCTCTTCAAGTGTAACATACACACCTGGAGAACCAGTAAATACTTCAGCAACGTGGAATGGTTGAGAAAGGTATTTTTCAATCTTTCTAGCTCTTTCAACAACAAGTTTGTCATCTTCAGAAAGCTCATCCATCCCAAGAATCGCAATGATATCTTGAAGATCTTTATACTTTTGAAGAAGTTGTTGTACGCCTCTAGCGATACCATAGTGTTCTTCACCAACAATTTGAGGAGAAAGCATTCTTGAAGTTGAATCCAATGGATCAACCGCAGGATAGATACCTTTTTCAGCAATAGATCTGTTAAGAACTGTTGTTGCATCCAAGTGAGCAAA
>Ga0209013_10000627_pt1 | contig 32015 bp, 23 predicted proteins | sample Cruoilmetagenom2_FD_187291 | JGI IMG/M metagenome (GOLD analysis project Ga0209013, IMG submission 187291) | Oil polluted marine microbial communities from Coal Oil Point, Santa Barbara, California, USA - Sample 2 (SPAdes) (version 2) | ecosystem: Environmental > Aquatic > Marine > Oil seeps ...
CCTCGAGTACCGCATCCTCTACGACACCACCGAATACATCATGCAGTCGCTCAAGGAGGTGGTGACCACCCTCATCATCGCCATCCTGCTGGTGGTCTTTACGGTTTACGTCTTCCTGCAGGATTTCCGTACCACCCTGGTGCCGGCGATCACCATCCCGGTGTCGCTGCTCGGCACCTTCGCGGTGATGCTCGCCCTCGGGCTGTCGATCAACGGCCTCACCATGTTCGGGCTCATCCTGGTGATCGGCATCGTCGTCGACGACGCCATCGTGGTGGTCGAGAACACCCTGCGGATAATCGACACCGAAGGCCTCGGCGCCAAGGAGGCCACCGCCAAGTCGATGGTCGAGATCACCGGCCCGGTGGTGGCCACCACCCTCGTGTTGTTGGCGGTCTTTGTGCCAACCATCGTCATGCCGGGCATCACCGGCCGGCTCTACCGCCCCTTCGCCATCACCATCTCCGTGGCGACGCTGTTTTCCTCGTTGAACGCTCTGACTCTCAGCCCCGCCCTCTGCGGCATGCTGCTGCGGCCGTCGGTGGAGCGCAAAAAGGGCTTCTTCGGGCTCTTCAATCGGGTGCTCGACAGCGGTACGACGCGCTATGGATCGATCGTCAAGCTATTGCTCCGTCGCTCGGTTCTCACGGCGCTCATCGTCGGCGGGTTGCTGGTGGCCACATACTTCGGGATGATCGCCATGCCCGCTGGATTTGTTCCGTCCGAGGACGAGGGCTACTTCATGGTCGCGGCGCAGCTGCCCGATGCCACCTCGCTCGGCCGCACCGAAAAGGTCCTCGACGAGGTCGCTGCGATCCTCGACGACACACCGGGAATTCGAGGCGTCATCACCATCGGCGGCTATTCGTTGCTCGACTCGGTCGTGTCCTCCAACGCCGGCGCCTTCTGGGTCGTGCTCAAACACTGGGATGAGAGATCAACGCCGGAGACCCAGATCCAGGCCATTGTCGATTCTCTCAACCACCGCTTTGCAGCCATCGAGGGGGCGATTGTCTTCGCCACGCGGCCGCCGCCGATCCAGGGCCTCGGTTCCACCGGCGGCTTCCAGATGGAGCTCCAAGACGTCGGGGGCTCGGGCCTCGAGCTCCTCCAGCAGGTAGCCTACGACCTCGTCGAGCAGGGCCGACAAAACCCGGTGCTGACGCAGATGAATACCACCTTCCGCGCCGGTGTGCCGCAGCTCTTCCTCGAGGTCGATCGCGAGAAGGCCAAGCGGCTCGATGTCCCACTGGATGTCATCTTCAATACCTTGCAGGCCAACCTCGGTTCGGCCTACGTCAACGACTTCAACCTCTTTGGCCGGGTGTGGAAGGTCATGATCCAGGCCGACGAGCCCTTCCGGCTCGATCGGGCCGACATCACTAGGCTCGAGGTCCGTTCCAACTCCGGACGCATGATCCCGCTCGCGACCTTGCTCGATGTGCAGGATACCGTTGGCCCGACCGTGCAGGCCCGCTACAACCTTTACTCGTCGGCCTCGATCACCGGCGACGCCGCCGCAGGCTACAGCTCGGGGCAGTCGACCGCCGCCATGCAGGAGATCGTTCGCAACTCGATGCCGCCGTCCATGAGCTTCTCCTGGACGGGTGTCACGTACCAGCAGCTCGCCGCCGGCGGCGCCGCGGGTTTCATCTTCGCGTTGGCCATCGTCTTCGTCTACCTCTTCCTGGCTGCCCAGTACGAGAGCTGGACCCTGCCCTTCGGCATCATCTTCTCGGTGCCGATCGCGATTCTCGGCGCATCGTTGCTGACCCTCGCCCGCGGTCTCGACAACAATGTCTACACCCAGATCGGCTTTGTCTTACTGATCGGTCTGTCGGCCAAGAACGCCATCCTCATCATCGAGTTCGCCAACCAGTTACGGCAGAGCGGCAAGACGCCGTTCGAGGCCGCCAGGGAGGCCGCGCGGCTCAGATTCCGGCCGATCCTCATGACCGCCTTCTCGTTCATCCTCGGCGTCATGCCGTTGCTATTCGCCTCCGGCGCCGGCGCCTCCAGCCGCGTTTCCCTCGGCACCGCAGTCTTCGGCGGCATGGTCTTCGCCACCTTCTTCGGCATCTTCGTCATCCCATGGTTGTACTTCGTGGTGCAGTCGCTGAGCGACAAGATGGGCGGCAAGAAGGCGCTGGAACCCGCGACAGCCGGACCGGAATCCTAACCGATCGTTTGAAGCGAGGTTTCCGGAGAAACCGCAGATCACGCAGATGAACGCAGATGAAGGTGTCTGTGGTTATCTGCGTCTGTCTGCGTGATCTGTGGTTTCTCGCGAGTGGGTCTGGTATCTGGATTCGCGCTACGGCTTATGGACTCTGTCTGGCCGGGATACGTCACGAAATGGATTGACGACGCGGACCGAACCGTAGGACTGCCCGTCGTTGAGATCTTCCGTCATCAGGACTGGCGCGCCCAACGCGCCCGCTGCGGCGACAATGGTGCCGTCCCAGTACGAGATCCCGTACGCAAGAGAGACCTCGATACCCGACACGATCAATGCGTAGTCAACTTGAACGGTCGGAAACACCTTGAACTCTTCCAGAAGAGCTACCGCCGAATCCGGAGTCAGGGGTTTCGCGATCTTTCGAATTACCGTCACGTAGAATTCCTGCAGCACCTGCGCAGAGAGACCGAAGTCGGCGCGCTCGATCAGCTCAAGCGCCTTCTCTTTCTTGGCTGCGTCGGAAGGTGCAGCGGAGACAGCGTAGACCAGAACGTTGGTGTCGAGAAAACACTCAACCCTCATAGAGCTCGTCCCGGCTCCACGTCCTGTCACCGATCTCGGCGTTCGACTCACGGCACAGCTCGACGATCCGTCGCCTTGCCTGTGCGGCCTGCGACTCCCGTTCCGTGAGGCGGGTCAGATACTCCCGGATCATCGCGTTCAGCGACGTCGACCGCTCGGCCGCGATCCGCCGCGCATCATAAAGGAGCTTTTCATCCACTGCGATCGTGACATTTTTCATGTACACAGTATATGTGATGCCGTGTATCGCGTCAATAGACGGGAAATCTACCCAGAGATACGATAAAATATTGAAAGAAATGGGGGTTCGATTGACAACCCTGGAAAATCGAAGCCGGCTGCGTCGACAGAGAATAGTCGCTCACAGGGCTCGCTCCAACGAGGACGCCGAGGCGTGGGATCTCGAGTTCTGGCAGCGCCACACGCCCGAGGAACGCCTGTCGGCCCTGATCGCCATCCACCACGACGTGGAGTTGGTTGAGGCCGCCCGCGAGGAGCCGTGAAACATGGACACGATCCATGACTTCGAGGATATGCTGGAGCTCCTCGACCGGCATCGGGTGCGCTACCTGATCATCGGCGGCCTCGCTTTCATCTACCATGCAAAACCCCGCTATACCAAGGACATGGACCTGTGGCTCGACTCCGAGCCCGACAACGTCAAACGGGTGAATGAAGCCCTCTCCGAGTTTGGAAGTCCGCAGCTCCTAGACCCGGACGACCGCAACGAGATCCTGCAACTGGGCGCCGGTCCCAACCGGATCGATCTCCTCCGCGGGACCGTCGAACTCGAGTTCGCCAAGGCGTGGCGTCGCCGGATCGAAGGAAGGTATGGCCGAGCACGGGCCAACTGGATCGATCTCGACAGCCTGATCACCATCAAGAGCCACATCGACCACCCCCGCCATCGTGAAGACGTACGGATTCTGCGGATGGTGCGCGACCGTCGCGGCGATGACTAGCCCGTTCCCATCCGGAAACTCCGGAGGGGACAGCGCAGTTCTCACCGGGTGTCTACTTCGGGCGGCGATTCACTGCAACCCTGTGGAACATCCGGGATATGGCATCATTGCGTCCGCGTGAGCAGGGTGCGGAGTATGACCTGGAAACATGGCGATCGCACGAAATGAGATGAGGCGGCAGCTCGTCGATGAGGACCGGCTGCAGGACGCGGTCGAGCGCGCTCGGGGCGTCGTGCTCGAGCGGCAGTGCGGCGACGGTCACTGGTGTTACGAGCTCGAGGCCGACTGCACGATCCCCGCCGAGTACGTGCTCATGCTCCACTATCTGGGCGAGGAGCGCCCGGGGCTGGAGGCCAAGATCGCCAACTATTTGCGCTCCCACCAGGAAGAGCACGGCGGATGGCCGCTTTACCCCGGCGGCGCTATCGACGTCAGCTGCTCGGTCAAGGTCTACTACGCCCTCAAGCTGATCGGCGATGACCCGTGGGAACCCCACATGCGCCGTGCGCGGGAGGCGATTCTCGCCGCCGGCGGCGCGGCACGGTCGAACGTGTTCACCCGGATTATGCTCGCGATCTTCGAGCAGGTTCCTTGGCGGGCGGTGCCGTTCATCCCGCCCGAGATCATGCTGCTGCCAAAGGTCTCGCCCTTTCACATCTCCAAGATTTCCTATTGGTCTCGCACCGTCATGGCGCCGTTGCTGGTGATCTACGCCTGCAAGGCGCGCGCCGGAAATCCGCAGGGCATCGGCGTTCGCGAGCTGTTTACCAGCCACCCGGACCTTGAGGTCGACTACTTCGAGGCTCGGTCGCCGCTCAACCGCACGATTCTGTCAATCGAGCGCGCCGGCCGGCTGTGTGAGCCGCAGATACCAGTGGCCATCCGCGCACGGGCATTGGCCAAGGCCGACGAGTGGATCACCGCACGATGCGCCGGCGAGGGAGGCATCGGCGCCATCTTCCCGGCGATGGTCAACGCCTACATGGCCCTACTCCTTCTGGGATACGACGCCGATCACGAGTTGGTGACAAAAACACGGCGAGCCATCGAAGACCTGCTGATCATCGACGAGGACTCGGCCTACTGCCAGCCATGCGTGTCACCGGTCTGGGATACGGGACTGGCGTGTTTGGCATTGCTCGAGGAGTCGCATCACCGAAATTCCGAGCCCCTGGGGCACGCCCTTGAGTGGCTGCGGGGTCGCCAGCTCCAGGATGAGGCTGGTGATTGGCGCGAAACCCATCCCGATCTCGAAGGCGGAGGTTGGGCGTTTCAGTATGAGAATGCCTATTATCCCGATCTCGACGACACCGCGGTCGTGGCGTGCGCGATGCACTCCGCCGACCTCGGGGAGGACTACGAGCCCGCGATTCGCCGTGCCGCCGACTGGCTTCGCGGCATGCAGTCGGCCAATGGGGGCTTTGCCGCCTTCGACACCGATAACACCCGCGACTACCTCAACGAGATCCCGTTCGCTGACCACGGCGCGTTGCTCGATCCGCCGACCAGCGATGTCACCGCCCGCTGCGTGGCACTCTTTGGTCGGCTCGACCGTCCCGAGGATCGGTCGTGCCTCGACCGTGCCCTGGCCTTCCTGCGCTCCGAGCAGGAGGCTGACGGCGCCTGGTTCGGGCGCTGGGGCACCAACTACATCTACGGCACGTGGTCGGTCCTGTCGGCGCTGGAGCTCGTTCCCGATGCCCGGTGCGGCGACATGGTCCGGCGCGCAGTCGCCTGGATTAAGTCGATCCAACACGGTGACGGGGGGTGGGGCGAGGGCAACGACACCTACCTCGACCCCGGACGCGGCTGCGGGGAGGATCCCAGCACCGCCTTCCAGACCGCGTGGGCGTTGCTCGGTCTGATGGCCGCGGGCGAGGGCCGCTCGGACCAGGTCCGGTGGGGCATCGAGTATCTCTTGAATAGCCAGGAGGCCGGAGGAGCGTGGCGCGACCCGTGGTTCACGGCGCCGGGTTTCCCGAGGGTCTTTTATCTGAAATATCACGGCTACAACCAGTTCTTCCCGCTGTGGGCTCTGGCCAGGTACCGAAATCAGATGACGGAGGCGCAGTGAAAAGGCTCGGCATCGTCACCGCCATGCCGCTCGAGCGGAGCTGGCTGGCTTCGCGCGATGGGGGCGTCCGCCCCGCGATCGAGGTCTGTGGCATCGGCACGGCAGACGCACGCCGAGCAGCCCTGCGGCTCGTGGATCTCGGGGTCGATGCGCTGGTCAGCTGGGGGATGGCAGCTGGGCTCGATCCACGTTTGGCGCCCGGTACCGTGGTCATCCCGGCCCAGGTAATCGGATCGCAGACGCTCGAGTACGCTCCCGACACCGACTGGCGACAGCGATTGCGGGACCGTGTAGCCCTCGCCGTCATGATCTCCATTGATCCGCTGACAGATGTGCCGGTGATCCTCGACACGGTAGATGCCAAGGCCGACATCTTCGAGCGCACTGGTGCGGCGGCAGCCGACATGGAGAGCGCGGCGGTGGCGCAGGTCGCTGCGGAGCACGAGCTGCCGTTGCTCGTTATCCGAGTTGTCCTGGACGCGGCGGCAGTCACCCTGCCCGGCAGTCTCGGGCACATGGTCGATGACAGCGGCCGGGTGCGGGTACCGCAGCTCATGATCCGGGCTGCTCTCGAGCCCCGCGACTGGCAGCGGTGGCCGGGTCTCGTGCGATCATTCCTCGCCGCCCGCCACGCGATGAGAACGGTGTGGTCGTTGGCGGCCCCGGATCTGGCGCTCTCCGACAATTCGCTCTCTGGCGCAAAAAGACCGAAAAGACCGACATCATGAGTGGATACTTTCCTCGACCATCAACGAGCGAGGGGGCGCCGGGCGGAATCTGCTGGCCGTCTCGGGTGTTGGGTAATGCACGGAATCGAGGATGATGATGGAGGCATTCAGCACCCCGACCATATCCGAGAGCACCGTGGAGAGGCGTACGGGTGAGGGGTCCAGCGTCACACGCGCCACCGACACGGCCTTCCAGGATCGTGTGCTCCTCGGCGTCTCGCGAACATTCGCGCTGACGATCCCACAGCTTCCGACGGAGCTGAGACGAGCGGTCGGCAACGCCTACTTGTTATGTCGCATCGCCGACACGATCGAGGACGATGCCGGTCTCACCGCCGAGCAGAAGACGCACCACCTGGGGACATTCAACGACATCCTCGACACCGGCGACGGGGCCGAGGCGTTTGCGCGGGAGCTCCACCTGCGGCTCGATCCATCGACCCCGGCAGCCGAACGGGGGCTGATTCGTGAATGCACGAGGGTTCTTCGGATCACCGGCGGTCTCGATCCTCGGCAGCAGGCCGCGATTTCCCGCTGCGTGACCATCATGAGCCGGGGCATGGACCGATTCGAGCGCGACCGGAGTCCCCATGGGCTCGAGACTCTCGCCGATCACGAGCGCTACTGTTATGTCGTCGCCGGCGTTGTCGGCGAGATGTTGACCGAGCTGTTCTGCGCACACTCCGTCCGGATCGACGCCCGGCGCCAAGCTCTGATGTCGCGGGCGGTCCGCTTCGGCCAAGGCCTGCAGATGACAAATATCCTCAAAGATATCTGGGAAGATCTGGAGCGCGACACCTGCTGGCTGCCACGGGACGTCTTTTTGCGGCACGGCTTCGACCTCGGCCGGATGCAGAGCCGCCGCGCCGATCCGGCCTTCGACCGGGGGATGAACGAGATGGTCGGAATCGCCCACTCCTGTCTCCGCGACGCCCTCGCCTACACCCTCCTGATCCCCCGCCGTGAAGCCGGGGTTCGGAGGTTCCTCCTGTGGGCGATCGGCCTTGCGGTCCTCACCTTGCGCAAGATCGACCGCTATCCGGGCTTCACATCCGGAGACCAGGTCAAGGTCTCGAGACGTACAGTCAGGGCCGTCGTTTCATCCACAAGTGCCTTGTCTGCTAGCAATTTGGCGCTCACTGCGATATTCTCCCTTGCGGCTGGGGGCCTGCCCGTGGAGGCGCCCGCGCCGAGACAACAGAAGAGACGCAACCACATGGAGATGATGCAGTGAGCAACTCGTGTGTCCCAGGCTTTCACAAGCTGTCGGTTCCGGAGCGGGTGCACCTCGTCCGTGATAGGGGTCTCCTCTCTCCCAAGGACTCGAAAACGCTCCTCAACGGAGATCACCTGCTGACCGTGTCGAACGCCGACACCATGATCGAGAATGTGGTCGGCGTGATGGGGCTTCCGGTCGGCCTCGGCCTCAACTTCCGCATCAACTCCAAGGACTATGTGGTACCGATGGCGGTGGAGGAGCCGTCGATCGTGGCCGCCGTAAGCTACGCCGCCAAGACCGCACGCAGCGCGGGCGGTTTTCAAACCGAGAGCACCGAACCGATTCTCATCGGCCAGATCCAGGTCATGGACATCTCCCACCCGAGCCGGGCCCGCAGCAAGCTGCTTCAGCGCAAGCATGAGGTCCTCAACCTTGCCAACAGCCTCCACCCACGTCTCGTGGCGCGCGGCGGCGGCGCTCGCGACCTCGAGGTATATCAGCATCCCGCCGGCTCGGAATCGAGCGACATGCTGGTGGTCCACCTGTTGGTGGATACCTGCGACGCGATGGGCGCCAACCTCGTCAACACGATGTGTGAAGGCGTCGCATCGCTTGTCGAAGCCATCACCGGCGGCAAGGTGTTTCTGCGGATCCTGTCGAACCTGACGGATCGCTCGCTGGTGCGGGCGCGGATGCGGGTCACGACCGAGGATCTGACCAGCAATGGGTTTGACGGCGAGCAGGTGCGGGACGGCATCATCATCGCAGGCAACTTCGCCGACGTCGACCCCTATCGCGCCGCCACCCACAACAAGGGCATCATGAACGGCATCGATGCCGTGGCGTTGGCGACCGGCAACGACTGGCGAGCGGTGGAGGCCGGCGCCCACGCCTATGCGGCGAGGGGCAGCCATTACACCTCGCTTAGCCACTGGTCCAAGGATGACGAGGGCTGCCTGGTGGGCGACATCGAAATCCCTCTCAAGGTCGGGATCGTCGGCGGGTCGCTGGGATCCAACCCCACAGTCGCCCTTAACTTGCGTCTGCTGCAGGTCGAATCGGCACGCGAGCTGGCCGAGGTGATGGGTGCGGTCGGCCTCGCCCAAAACTTCGCTGCACTCCGGGCTCTCGCCACCGAGGGGATCCAGCAGGGGCACATGACACTGCACGCGCGCAGTATCGTCACCGCTGCGGGCGCTCCCCCGGAGCTTTTCGACACCGTGGTCGAACGGGTGGTGGAGTCCGGTGAGATCAAGGTCTGGAACGCGAAGGAGCTCCTCAAGCAGGTGCAGACCGAGGCGACCACGACCCAGCGATCCGAAATGGCGTGCGGACACGGCAAAATCATCCTCTTCGGTGAGCACGCTGTGGTCTATGGCAGCCGGGCCATCGCTGCGCCGGTGCCGCTGGCGGTGCACGCGCGGGTGGTCGATCACGACGACGGTGTGTGGTTGGTCATGCCGCGTTGGGGTGTCGAGAAGCGGTTGCACCAAGATCCGAAAAAGAGAAGCTCGATCGAGGAAACCGGCGCCCTCATCTTAAACAAATTGGGGCTCGGCGAACGGAGCATGCGCATCGAGGTCTACTCCCAGATCCCGCGGGCGATGGGGCTCGGTGGGTCGTCTGCGGTCGCGGTAGCCATCATCCGCGCGCTCGATCACCACTACGAGCTCGGGCTGTCGGATGACGAGATCAACCGGCTCGCCTTCCGAGCGGAACAGGTGTTCCACGGCACGCCGTCTGGAATCGACAACACCGTGGCGACCTACGGTCGTCCGATTCTCTATCGTGCCGGCTCGCCGCCGGAGATCGAGGAGCTCCACTTTCCCGAGCCCTTGAACTTCGTCATCGGCATCACGGGCAACGAGAGTCTCACCGCGAGAACGGTAGCCCGCGTCCGCATCGCACGGGAGAAGAATCCCGCCGTCATCAACAAGCTCTTCAAGGCCATCGACGTCCTCGCCGGGCAGGCGTTGGTCGCTATCCGGCGGTCCGACATGGAGCGTCTCGGCGATCTGATGAATGTCTGCCACGGGTTGCTCAACAGCCTCCAGGTGTCGAGTTGGGAGCTCGAGGAGCTCATCCAGATCGCGCGGGAGAACGGCGCCCTCGGCGCCAAGCTTACGGGCGGCGGCGGCGGCGGTTCGATGATCGCTTTGTGCCCGGAAAATGCGGAGCAGGTCATCCGGGCGATGAACGACAGCGGTTACCAGGCAATGGAGGTTTCGATTGCCTGACCGGGCAGTGTCCTTTGAAGACGAAGAACTGATCCTTGTCGATACGGACGACAACGTCATCGGCCACCTGGACAAGGGCGCGTGCCACGACCGCGACGGCGTGCTCCACCGCGCCTTCTCGATCTTTATCTTCTCGGATACCGGCAAACTCCTTCTCCAGCAGCGGAGCTCGGAGAAGCGCCTGTGGCCGGGTTTCTGGTCGAATAGCTGCTGCAGCCATCCGCGTCGCGGAGAGGACATGGATACCGCTTTGAAGCGCCGTCTCCACGACGAGTTCGGGATGCATAGCGAGCTCCACTTTCTCTACAAGTTCAGCTACCACGCGCAGTTCGGCGATGTGGGTTCGGAACGCGAGGTGTGCTCGGTGTATGTCGGCCGCAGTGACGACGAGGTCCGGGCCAACCCGCACGAAATCGCCGACTGGCGTTGGATCTCGGCCGGGGATCTCGATCGCGAAATGGACGCCAGCCCCAAAGACTTCACGCCCTGGTTCTTGCAGGAGTGGCAGGAGGTTCGAAGGAGCTATCACGCCGTTTTCGGGTTCTCAGAGGAAATCTGAGATGGGGGTCCCGCTGATCCAACAGCTGCGGGTGGGGTCCTACCTGGTCAGGCAAAAGATCCTGCGGAGGCGGCGCTACCCGCTGGTGTTGATGCTGGAGCCGCTCTTCCAGTGCAATCTGGCGTGTGCCGGCTGTGGCAAAATCGCCCACCCCGACGATATTCTCAGAAAACGGCTGTCGGTCGCCGATGCGTTGCGGGCGGTCGACGAGTGCGGCGCGCCGGTGGTTTCGATCCCCGGCGGCGAGCCACTCATCCACAATGAAATGCCCGAGATCGTCGCCGGCATCATCGAGCGCAAGGTCTTTGTCTACCTGTGCACCAACGCCCTCCTCCTCGGGCGCAAGATCGACGACTACCGCCCGTCGCCATACTTCACGTGGTCGGTCCACCTCGACGGCAAGCGCGACCGCCACGATGCCTCGGTCTGTCAGAAGGGGGTTTACGATCGCGCGGTGGCCGCCATTCGGCTCGCCCTTGATCGCGGATTTCGCGTCACCATCAACTGCACCCTCTTTACCGGCGAGGACCCGGACGATGTGGCGGTCTTCTTCGACGAGGTGATGGCGATGGGAGTGGAGGGAATCACGATCTCGCCCGGCTACAGCTACAGCCTGGCCCCGCAGCAGGATGTCTTCATGAATCGGCGCGAATCCAAAGAGCTCTTTCGCGACATTTTTCGACGCGGCCGGGAAAACGGCCGCCGGTGGCGGTTTAACCAGTCGAGCCTGTTCCTCGACTTTCTCGCCGGCAACCGGGACTACCGGTGCACGCCGTGGTCGAACCCGACGTATAACGTCTTCGGCTGGCAGCGACCGTGCTATCTGCTGGTCGATGAGGGCTCCGCCGCGAGCTTCGCCGAGTTGATGGAAGACACCGAGTGGGAGCGCTATGGCACCGGCCGCAACCCTAAGTGCGACAACTGCATGGCCCACTGCGGCTACGAGGGGACGGCGGTCGACGATACGCTGCGTCATCCGCTCACCGCATTGAAGGTGGCCCGTCGCGGCCCCGCAACCGAGACGCCGATGGCGCCGGACCCACCGATCCAGTATCTGGATCGTGGCGACCGTGAGCTGCCGGTCAAGCAGGCGGGTTGAGACCGGGCGCCGATGGTCGAGCATCTTTGGCTTTTGGCCACGATCCCCGGCGCCGTACTATGGCTCATCATCCTGTTGTTGCCGTGGCGACCGTGGAGCACCCGCGAACGGCTGGAACCGGGGCCCTCCTCCGAATCGGTCGATCTTGATGGCATTACGGTCCTGATCCCCGCCCGTAACGAGGCCGAGGGCATCGGCAGGACCCTCGCCGCGCTCGAGCGCCAGGGTCCGGGTCTCGAGGTCGTGGTCATCGACGACCGTTCAGAGGACGGCACCGCCAGCGCGGCCCGCGTCGCCGGACCCGAAGGGACGCGGGTGATCGAGGGCACGGCGCTGGCCGACGGCTGGACCGGCAAGCTGTGGGCGCTCGAGCAGGGCCTCGCCGAGGTCGACACCAAATACACGCTCCTGCTCGACGCCGACATCGAGGTTGGCGCCGGCATCATCGCCGGCATGCTCGATCTCCTTCGGGCCCGGAAAATAGAGATGGTCTCATTGATGGCGACCCTGAGCATGGTCGGGCCGTGGGAAAAGCTGCTGATGCCGTCCTTTATCTACTTCTTCAAGCTCCTCTATCCATTTCATCTCGCCAACTCGCCGTCGAGTCGGGTGGCCGCCGCCGCCGGTGGGAACGTCCTGGTCGAAACCTCCGTCCTCCGTGAGATCGGGGGATTTGCCGCCCTCAAGGACGAGCTGATCGACGACTGCGCGCTCGCCGCAAGAATCAAGGCGGCGGGCCATGGCGCCTGGGTCGGTCTCAGCCATTCCGTTGTGAGTCACCGCAGATACCGCCGGTTGAGATCCATCTGGAACATGGTGGCCCGCACCGCCTACACCCAGCTCCAGTACTCGCCGGCGCTTCTTTTCGGCTGCGTGCTCGCGTTGCTGTGGACCTTTGTGCTGCCGGTAGTGGGGTTGTTCGCACCCCACCCGACGGCGCGCACGGCTGCGATCGTCGCCCTCGCCACTGCGGCGGCCACCTACCTGCCGACCCTTATTTACTATCGCCGCTCACCGGCGTGGGCCCTGTTGCTGCCCGTCGTCGGCACCCTCTATCTCGCGATGACCGTTGACTCGGCGTATCGGTTTTCAAGGGGCATCCGCTCCGAGTGGCGCGGACGGGTCTACGCGACCGAAGAACCCGACTTAAGCCTGGTGAGAAGCTCGGATCAGCGGTACCCTTCAAGCAAACCGTGACTGTGCCGGAGGGATCCATGCCTCGCCTGACCTCATATCGCGGACTCAACGCCCTCGTGACCGGGGCCTCGAGCGGTATCGGGCGTCTGCTCGCGCTGCGGTTGGGCGACGGCGGCGCGCGGGTTGCGTTGGTGGCGCGCCGTGAGGAGGCGCTGCAATCGCTGGCCGTGGAGATCGAGGACCGTGGAGGTCAGGCATTGGTGCTGACGTGCGACGTGGGCGTTCGTGAGCAGGCATTGGCAGCGGCCGCAGCTGCGGTAGAGGAACTCGGCTCGATCAATCTACTGGTTAACAACGCCGGCTACGGCCACCACCGACGCTTCCTCGAGTGGAACCTCGAGGACATGGAGAATGTGATGCGGGTGAACTACCTCGGTTCCCTGTACTTCACCAAGGCGCTGCTGCCGCAGATGGTCGAGCGCGGGCATGGATGGCTGGTCTTCATCGCCTCGGTGGCGGGCAAGATCGCACCGCCCGATGAGTCGGCCTATGTGGCCTCCAAGTTCGCCATGGTGGGGCTCGCCGCCTCGATCGGGCTCGAGGTCGAGGACGCCGGCGTCCACGTGCTCACTGTGTGTCCGGGGACGATCCGGACGCCTTTCTTCGACGACGAGGCCCTGGCGCGGATGCCGACGGTGGCGAGACGGCAGATGGCCGAGCCCGAGGGGCTGGTCGATGCCATCCTCCGCGCTCTGGCGAAGGGCCGGCGCACGCTCACCTACCCGAGGTGGATCGCCTCCGCCTATCCGGTTCAGGCGCTGCTGCCGGGGATCATGCGGCGAGGGATGAAGCGGGCGACGATCGGAAGCACCAAGAAGAACAGCTAAAAAACAGGTCAATCGACCGCGACCGGAACGAGCTCGAAACGCTCCACGTCGACCAGACCCCGGTCGGTGAGCTTGAGCGCTGGGATGACCTCGAGGGCGAGGAAGCTGAGGATCATGAACGGGTCCGGATGCGTGCATCCAAGCGTCCGGGCCGCGGTCACGAGATCGTCGAGACCGGCGCGGATCTCGGCCAGCGACCGATCCGACATCAGACCCGCGACCGGCAGCGGCAATTGAGCGAGGATCCGCTCACCATCAACCGCCACCAGACCGCCACCCATCGTGGTGGCCGCGGCGGCCGCGGTGCGCAGGCTCGTTTCGTCACAACCCGCAACCACCAGGTTGTGGTGGTCGTGAGCGACGGTTCCCGCGATCGCTCCACGTTTGAAACCGAGGCCGCGGACAAAACCGACGCCTACGTTGCCGCTGCCATGATGACGTTCGACCACCGCGAGAAAGAGAATGTCGCGCTCCGGATCCGGCTGCGCACAGCCGTTTTTGATCGGCAGCTCCTCGATTAGGTGTTCGGTGACGAGCTGCCCGGGGACGATTCCGATGACCCGGCATGACGACCCCGCCGCCGGGATCCGAAAATCGAGGGCATCGATATCGACGGCCATGGCCGCCGGCAACGAGAGACTGCCGGGATCGACAGTCGGCCAATCACCGGCCGGTTTCCCGTCGCGTGCCGCCATCCGGCCGGCGGTGAAGACCATTTCGGCTCGGAAACACAGGAGATCCGAGCACACCACCAGATCCGCCCGGCGACCCGGCGCCACCGCACCGCGGTCGCTGAGACCAAATGCCTCGGCCGCGCCCAGGGTCGCCAGGCGCACCGCTGCCACCGGATCGAGCCCGTGCTCAATCACCAGTCGCAAAAGATGGTCGATGTGGCCCTCGTCGAGGAGGTCGTGAGGATGGCGGTCGTCGGTGCACAGGGCGCAGCGCGGCAGAGTTGCCGTGTTGACCGCGGGCAGCAGGTCGATGAGGTTTTTGGCCCCGGTGCCTTCGCGGAGAAAAACCCGCATCCCGCGCCGCAGCTTCTCCATCGCCTCGTCCGCTCTCAGGCACTCGTGGTCCGAGCCGACGCCGCAAGCGACATAGGCGTCGAGCCACCGGCCGCCGAGCCCCGGACCGTGGCCATCCACCGGCCGCCCGGAAAACGCGTCGAGCTTGGCGTGAACCTCGGGATCGCCGAGCACCGCTCCCGGCACGTCCATCACCTCGGCCAACCCCAGCACGCGAGGCTCGCCGGCCACGGTCGCGAGGTCCGCCGCCGTCAGACGGGCGCCGGAGGTCGCGAGGTCAGTCGCCGGGACGCACGACGGCGCCATGACAAGCACGTCGAGCGGAAGATCGGCGGTGACGGCAAGCATCCAGCGTACGCCGTCGAGCCCGCACACATTGGCGACCTCGTGCGGGTCGCAGACCACCGTCGTGGTCCCGCGGGGGACGACCGCGCGCGCGAACTCGGATGGGACCACCATGCTGCTCTCGAGGTGAACATGAGCGTCAATCAAACCCGGAAGCAACAATCGACCGCCGAGATCGACCCGCTCGCGGGCGTCGCGGACCTCACCCACGGCGGCAATGATGCCGTCCACGACCGCCACCGATTGCTCGAGGATCTCGTGAGTGAAGACGTTGACCACCCGGCCACCGTCCAGGGCCAGATCCGCCGGCGCATCGCCGCGCGCCACCGACAGTACTCGGGTTCGATCCACACCCAATAGCGTACACGCTCCGCTTGGCGCGATCGCGTGCTTTCCATACCTATGAAAAAACCCCCGGGGTCAGCCGGGGGTTAGAAACTATTCGATTAGCGCTGCTAGTCGTTGAGCTTCTTGTTCTTCCAGTACTTGGTGCCGGCGATGTCGGCGTTCGCCATCAGGCCCTTCTCGGTGAGCTGGTACACGGCGAGGCCGTTGACGAAATCGGTCATCACCTCGACCCCGGCCTTGCCGGCCACCGCTCCGGCGCCGGCATCCGCCTGCCAACCCTTGTCGACGAAGTTGTTAAAGGTCGTCGAGTCCTGCATGAAGAAGACCACCTGGTACTTCTTGACGCCGATGCCGATACCGATGCCGGCGGTCCCCATCTTCATATAGGTTTTCTCTCCCGTCGCACGGGCCACTGCAACCCCGTTGCCGCCGCCACCGGAGACACCCAAGGCGAGCTTGAGATTGTCAAACACCGCCCAGCCGTACGACCGCAGATAGAGCTCCCGGGTCTTCGGATTCTCGGCAAAGAGAGTTTCCAACGCCTCCTCAGCGGTGTTGTCGATCTTGGCCGCCTTGGAATCCTGCTTCATCTCCTTCCAATCCGCGTCCTCGACGACAGTTTCTTCCATCACCTCGGCCGTCTCTTCGGGTTCTTCGACGACCACTGCCGTCTCCTCGGTCTTCTGCTTTCCGCAGCCGAGTCCCGGCATCACCAGCAACCCGATGACGCCCACGACCGCCACACTCATCAATGTAGTTCGCATGCTCTTCCTCCTTTTTCGGTTTCTTTGTATTCCCACGTACCCGTGCTCATGCAACACGGAGGCATCCCCATCTACAAGGACGGCGACATCATCTCACGTTTACCGCGTCAATCCAGTATCAGCTTGCTGTGTCGGTGATCGTCGCCAGCGCGACCTGTCGGTTCCCGTCCGTCTGCGCGGCGGGCTCCGCGGCATTCGGGTCCCAGCCACCTCCGAGCGCGCGGTAGAGACCGACCAGATTGCCGATGACGACGCCCTCGGCCACCGCCAGATCGTCCTCCCGCAGCAGGAGCGTGCGCTGCGTATCCAGGACATTTTGAAAATCGGTGAGGCCGGCGGTGTACTGGGTCAGGACGAGGTCCAGCGATCTCTGGGTCGCATCCACCGACTGCGCCAACCGCTCGCGCCGCTGGACCTCCTTTTCGTACGCCACCATGGCATTTTCGACCTCCTCGAGGGCCAGGAGCACAGTCTGCTCGTACCTCGCGAGGAGTTGATTGGTTCGTGATTCCTCGACCCGGATCTGCGACCGGATGCGACCGCCTGCAAAGATGTTCCAGCGAATCGGCAGACCGATGTTCCAGGTCAGGCTGTCACCGTCGAGCAGATCACCTCCGGAGATCGCCTCGACACCGAAAAAGCCCGATAGACCGAAGCTCGGGTAGAGATCGGCCGTGGCGATCCCGATGCGCGCCGTCTGAGCGGCGAGCAGGCGCTCGGCCTCGCGCACGTCGGGTCGCTGCCGCAGGAGCTCGACCGGCAATCCGGTGGTGACCTCGTCCGGCTCCGTCGGAATCGGCGCCTCATTCACGAGCTCCTCGTGGAGCGCGCCCGGGTGCTCCCCGAGCAGCACGGCGAGCCGGTTGAGCGCCTGATCGAGATCGCGTTCGATGACCGGAATTAGCGAGTAGGTGTTGGCGAGGTTGGACTCGGCCTGGGCCACATCGAGGGCCGACACCAGCCCTGCCGAAAAACGATCCTTGGTGAGCTGGAGAGTGTTCTCCTGCGCCTCGACGTTCTGGTGCGAGATCCGAAGCCGCTCCTGCGCTGTGCGCACATTGACGTAGGCGAGCGCGGTCTCGGCGTAGAGGGACACCAGAACGTCGCGGTAGGCCTCCACCGACGCCTGCGCGGTGGCGTCGGCGGCTTCGACCTGGCGGCGGATGCGACCGAAGACGTCGATCTCCCACACCGCGCCGAAACCGACACTGAAGAGGTTGCCGGCCTCGAATCCCTCGGCCGGTGCAAAGTCGCCGGCTATGCCATTGTCGCTCGGCTGAGCGCGCGAGGCGTCACCTGAAAAATCGACCTGCGGCTTCTGTGCGCCGGCAACGACGCCGCGCTGGGCGCGCGCCTCCTCCACCCGCCACACCGCCTCGCGCAGGGTCAGGTTGCCGCCGGCCGAACGCATGACGAGATTATCGAGCTGCTCATCGTTAAACACGCGCCACCAGGTCTGGAGAGGCGCCTCGCCGTCCTCGAGGCCCTCGGTGGCCGCCGTGTGCCAGGCGTCGGGCATCTGGGTTTCAGGCTGCTCATAATCCGGTCCGACCGTGGTGCACCCGATCAACAGCGCCACACTCAACACCGATACCAGCCTCACGAGCTTCGTGCGATCCATGTCTTTCTCCCTCGTCGATAGGCGAGTTTTCTCGAGGGTGCATTGTAGCCCAGGCGGCAAATCCCTCAACAACCGCGCCGAGTCCTGCTACCGTGGCGGCGAGGGAATATGTCTCGCTGATTGGGGGGGTCTCATGAGAAAAGCGCTGTTAATGCTGGTTATGCTCGCCTTGGCGCTGCCTATCGCGGCCGCCGATGAAGAAAACACCGATACGGGAATGACCGCAAAGTCGCTTGCGGGACTGAAGTTCCGCAGCATCGGACCGGCCCTGATGTCGGGCCGGATCGCGGACATCGCGATCCACCCCTCCGATCCCAGCATCTGGTACGTGGCGGTGGGCTCGGGCGGGGTGTGGAAGACCATCAACGCCGGCACCACCTGGAAGCCGATCTTCGACGAGCAGGACTCGTACTCGATCGGCTGCGTCGTCGTCGATCCGTCGAACCCCGAAATCGTCTGGGTCGGTACCGGTGAAAACGTCGGCGGCCGCCATGTCGGTTTCGGAGACGGCGTCTATCGAAGCTCCGACGGCGGCTCGAGCTGGGAGAACGTGGGTCTCGAGGACTCGCAGCACATCTCCGAGATCATCGTCGACCCAACCGATTCGAACACCGTCTACGTGGCGGCGCAGGGTCCACTGTGGTCGCCGGTCGGCCAGCGCGGGCTCTTCAAGACCACCGACTGCGGCCAGACCTGGAAAAACGTGCTCTCCGACGGAAAGTGGACCGGGGTCACCGACGTGGTCATGGACCCCCGCGACTCCAAGGTCCTCTACGCCGCCACCTGGCAGCACCACCGAACCGTGGCCGCGCTCATCGACGGCGGACCCGAGTCGGGGGTCCACAAGACTACCGACGGCGGCGCCGGCTGGACCAAGTTGACGAACGGACTTCCAGACGGAAATGTGGGCAAGATCGGGCTCGCCATCTCACGCCAGAACCCGGACGTTCTTTATGCGGTGATCGAGCTCGACAACCGCAAGGGCGGCACCTGGCGCACCGCCGATCGCGGTGCGAGCTGGGAGAAAAGATCGGATGCGGTGACCGGCGGCACCGGTCCCCACTACTACCAGGAGATCGAGGCGAGCCCGAACGCGTTTGACCGCATCTACCTCGTCGACGTGCGGATGCAGGTCTCGGACGACGGCGGAAGGACTTTTCGCCGGGTCAAGGAGATCGCCAAGCATTCGGACAATCATGCACTCGCATTCCGCGCGGACGACCCGGACTGGCTGCTCGCCGGCACCGACGGCGGGATCTACGAGAGCTTCGACCTCGCCGAGAACTGGCGCTTTGTCGCCAATCTCCCGGTGACCCAGTTCTACAAGCTGGCGGTGGACGACGCCGAACCCTTCTACAACGTCTACGGCGGCACCCAGGACAACAACACCCAGGGCGGCCCGACCCGAACCGACACCGTCAACGGCATCCGGAACGCCGACTGGTTCATCACCCTCTTCGCCGACGGCCACCAGCCGGCGGTCGAACCGGGCAACCCCGACATCGTCTACTCGGAGTGGCAGCAGGGAAATCTGGTGCGCACGGACCGCACAACCGGCGGCATCGTCTACATCCAGCCCCAACCAGAGCCCGGCGATCCGCCCGAGCGCTTCAACTGGGACGCGCCGATCCTGATCAGCCCGCACTCGCCCACCCGGCTGTACTACGCCAGCCAGCGGGTGTGGCGGTCGGACGACCGGGGCGACAGCTGGACCCCGATCAGCCCCGACCTGACGAAAAACCAGGATCGCATCCTGCTGCCGGTGATGGGCCGGCAGTGGAGCTCGACCGCGCCCTGGGATCTTTTTGCGATGTCGAACTACAACACCATCACCTCGTTGGCCGAGTCGCCCGTCGAGGAGGGCCTGCTGTGGGCCGGCACCGACGACGGCCTCCTGCAGATCAGCGCCGACGGCGGCACGAGCTGGGCGGCCATTGCCGTAGGCGATCTATCGGGGGTGCCCGCCACCGCCTTTGTCAACGACATCAAGGCCGACCTTTTCGATGCCGATACCGCCTATGTCTGCCTCGACAATCACAAGCATGGCGACTTCAAGCCGTATCTCGTCAAGACCACCGACCGCGGCCGCAGCTGGCGCTCGATCGCCGGCGATCTGCCCGACCGCCACCTGGTGTGGCGCGTGGTCCAGGATGACGTCAAGCCGGAGCTCCTGTTTGCAGCCACCGAGTTCGGGGTCTTCTTCACCATCGATGGCGGCGCCCGGTGGGTCGAGCTTATCGGTGGCGTTCCGACTATCGCCTTCCGCGATCTCGCCATCCAACGCCGAGAGAACGACCTCGTCGGTGCCTCCTTCGGCCGCGGCTTTTTCGTCCTCGACGATTACACACCACTGAGGCAGATCGACGAAGCCGCTCTCGCGGAAGAGGCCGTCCTATTTCCTGTGCGCCCGGCGCCTTGGTACATCCAGCGCCGCCCGCTCGGCCAGACGGGCCGGGCGTCGCAGGGCGCATCGTATTTCACAGCCGACAATCCGCCCTTCGGTGCGGTCTTCACCTACCACCTCGGACAGGGTTTCGAGACCCTCGAGGATGAGCGTCGCGAGACCGAGAAGAAGCTCGAGAAGGAATGGAAGGACACGCCGTATGCGGGTTACGACGAGCTCGAGCGAGAACGCCGCCAACCAGATCCGGTCGTGCTGCTGACGGTACGCGATGGCGACGGAAACCCAGTGCGAACCCTGACCGGTCCCGCCAAGAAGGGCTTTCACCGGGTCGCCTGGGATCTCACCTACCCAACCACCGCCGCCATTCGCACGACCTCGTCGGACGAGCGCGGCGAGGCGTCGGATCGTGATCCCGACAGCGGTTTCCGGGCCCCACCGGGCTCGTACTCGGTGATCCTGTCGAGAAGGACTGACGGTCGGGTGACCAATCTTGCCGGCCCGGTGGATTTCCGGGTCGTGCAGATCTTTGAAGGTGTGCTCGACGGCATGGCCCCGGTTGACACCGCCACATTCATGCAGCAGGTGGCCGAGCTCCAGCGCGGTGTCAGCGCCGCATCGCAGGCCGCAAACCTCGCGTTCGATCGCATCGACAACCTGCAGAAGGCGCTGGCGCGATCACAGACTGATCCCGGCGGACTCGACAGCGAGCTCGAGGTTCTCAAGCAGCGGTTGTATGAGCTCGACGAGGCGCTGTCCGGTAACCGCTCGAAACGACAGCTCGGCGAACCGCAGGCGCCGACCGTGGCGGGACGATTGCGGGTGGCTTCGATGACCGACGGTCGGTCGGACTACGGCCCGACCGAGACCCATCGTCGCGCCTTCGAGATCGCCACTCGGGAGTTCCTCGAGATCGACACGGAGCTGCGGAAATTGATCGACGTCGACCTGCCGGCGCTGGAGGCGAAGATGGAGGCCGCCGGAGTGCCGTGGACACCGGGGAGGCCGCTGCCGGAGGTGCGGTAAGGATCATATGACGATCGGTTTCGGCATCGTCCCATCGGTGAAAGAAAAGTGAAGGGTCAAGAGTTAAGGGTAAAGGGCAGGAAACGGCCCTGATACTTAACTCTTAACCCTTTACTCTTAACTCTTTACCCTTAACCTGCCGCAAGCACATCGACTCGGGCCGTCATCTCGCCGACGCGTTCCGACAGCGTTTGGAGCTGGTCGCGCTCACTGGTAAGGCGCTCGGACTCCGACCGCACGAACCTCGTGTACGGCGCGATGGTGTCGTCGAGACGGCGGCGGCCACGCTCCGACTCGGCCTCGAAGTGGCTTCTGAGGGCGGTCATGAGATCGGCGCGCAGAGCGGCGATCTTCCCTTTGAGCTCCGCCTTGGCCCGACGCCGGCGGTGGGGCAGGACAAAAAGCCCCAGGGCCGCCATCAGCCCGGCTGCGGTCAGTCCCGTGATGTCGGCGGCGGTGGAGCTTGCCGCCAACGCCACCGCCGCACCGAGACCGACGGCGCCGACCTCCAGCACGGCGGTCGAGGTGACCGCCTTTTGCAAATCCTCAGCCATCCGGTGCGCCTCGGCCGCGCGATCGAAGGAAGCCAATCCATCGCGGGCCGCGCGGCCCACGGTCTCGAGCAGCCGTGTGCGGTCGGTTTCGAAACGGCCGCCGACCTCCCCCACCATGCGGTCGGCATGCTTGCCAGCCCGGCGGTTGACGTGGTTGACCACGTTCTGCCAGTGGCCGAGCTCCGAGTCGACGAGCCAGTCTATGAGCGAATCGACCTTGGCCTCCACGGCCTCCGGTGCGTCAGCCACGACCTCGGTCTCGAAGCGCTTTTTGAGCTCGGACTTGTCGAAGAGCCTGGGCAGTCGGTTGAGACGCACGGTGTCATCGAAGAACTCGACGCCCCGCCGCTCCATTCCAAGGAGGATATTGTCGATATCGGACAACCGAAGCTCGAACTCGCGGCACACGTCGGAGGTCCAGGTCTCGGTGTGAGCCCCGATGTCGTCGATTGCCCGAAGATCGTCCGATAACAGAGCCAATCGCCCTTCGACCGTTCCCTGGGCCTGGCCGATCAGATGCGCGGCGACCCCGAGCGGGTTGCCGAGCTTGAGCCGCAGCAGCTCGCCGCTGTCGAGGGTGTCGTGGAGAAAGCTCTCTACCGTCGGCAAACCGCTCGCCGTCCGCGTCTCGGCATCGGTAGCCTCGGCGGCACGTAGGGCCGAGACCGAGAAGACCTCGGGGTCGGCGCCGAGCAGTCGGCTCGCGTTCGACGACACGTATCCGACGACCTCCGCCATCTCGTCTTCGCTGCGCAGGATATCCACCTTGTTGACCACCATGGCGACCTTTTTGCCCCACTGACGGATGGTCTCGAGGAAGACCCGCTCACTCTCCGACAGCGGTCTGTCCGCCGAGGTCACGAAGAGTACGAGATCGGCGCGCGGCACGTAGTCGGTGGTCAGGGCCTCATGCGCGCGGTCGAGGGCGTTGGTGCCGGGAGTATCGACGATGGTCAGCTGGCGGAGCGCCTCTACCGGGGCGGTGATCCGCTCGCCTACGGCCCCCATCGGTTTGCGTTCGAGCACCTCGCCCCAGGCGATGTGATGGATCTTGGAGGTCGTCGGCGTTACCCCTTCGGCAAGCACCGACCGACCGAGGAGGGCGTTGATCAACGCGCTCTTACCGGCGTTGAACTCACCCACCACAACCAGCAGAAAGAGCTCGTCGAGCTGGTCCACCGAGTCGGCGAGGGCCTGCAGGTCCTCGGCGCTTGCCTCGCAGCGCTCGAGCCCCGCCGTCACCTCGGACAGGAACTCACGCTCAGTCGTTAGCAGCTCACGCTGCTCGTCAGTAAGGATCGGCTCAAGCATCGGCACATTCTAGCTTGATCCGAAGAGGTGAGGGGGGAAAGGAATTCTAAATTCTCAATTCTCAATTCTTAATTCTCATTTTTTGATTCTTGATTCGTGGTACCGATATTCAAAATTGAGAATTCAAAATTGAGAACTCAGTATCCCGCTGCCATCCCGTCTTTCCTCGATTCGGTGGCGCCCGCGAGCACCCCGGTCGCCGGGTCGCGGCGGATGACCTGATAACCGCCGAAGATTGAGGGGCTGGTCTCGACGATCCGGTGGCCGCGGCGCGCCAGGTCGCGGTAGACCTCGGCCGGCAGGCCCGACTCGAGGTTGACCACGCCGCCAGAGGTCATCATCGTGCCCGTCGGCTCGGAGGACCCGCCGTGGTGGAAGCGCGGCGCATCCCCCGCCTCTTGCAGGTTCATCCCGAAGTCGACCAGGTTGACGACGATCTGCACGTGGCCCTGGGGCTGCATGTCGCCGCCCATCACTCCGAAGGCGGTATCGGGAACCCCGTCCCAACCCATGAACGCCGGGATGATGGTGTGGAAGGGCCGCTTGCCGGGCACGAGGGCGTTGGGGTGGTCCGGGTCGAGGGAAAACAGTGCGCCCCGGTCCTGGATTCCAAAGCCGAGCGAGGGCACCACGTAGCCGGAGCCGAAGCCGGTGTAGTTGGATTGGATCAGCGCCACCACCATGCCGCTCGAGTCGGCGGTGACCAGAAAGGTGGTGTCGCCGTGCTCGAGAGCCGGGTTGCCTGGTACCACTCGCACTGCCGCCGTTTCCATGTCGATCAGCTTTGCCCGCTCGGCGGCGTAGCCTTTGTCGAGGAGGGCTTCCACCGGAACCTCGGCGAACTGCATGTCGGCGTAGTACCTCGCCCGGTCCTCGTAGGCCAGCTTCTTGGCCTCAATCAGCATGTGCCAGAAGTCGGTGCTGTCTCGACCCATGGCGGCGAGGTCGAAGCCTTCCAGAATATTGAGCATCTCGAGCGCGGCGAGCCCCTGCGGGTTGGGCGGCAGCTCCCACACCGTGAGACCGCGGTAGGTTGTCGAGATCGGCTCCACCCACTCGCTCGAGTGATCGGCGAAGTCCTCACGCATGAAGAAACCGCCGACCTGGTCGGAGAAGGCGACGATCTGCTCGGCGATTGCACCCCTGTAGTAGGCGTCCCGGCCACCCTCGGCGAGGACGTCGAGGGTGTCGGCGAGTGCCGGGTTGGCGAAGATCTCCCCCTCGGCCGGCGCCTTACCACCCGGCATGAAGACCTCGGCGAATCCCGGCATGTTCTTGAACTTGGCAGCGCCCCGCGCCCATCCACTGGCAATCACCTGCGGAACCGGCGCTCCCTCGCGAGCGATTTTCGCGGCCGGAGCGATGAGATCCTTCATCGGCAAGCGACCGAACTTCCCGTGCAACTCGAACCAACCGTCGACGCAACCTGGCACCGTCCACGAGTAGACCGAGTAGACCGGAATCGTGCCGTTTTCTTCAGCCGGGATCTTGTCGATACTCAGCGCCGCCGGCGCCCGCCCCGAGGCGTTGAGGCCGTAAAGCTTCCCGGTCTTCGGATCCCAAACCATGGCGAAGAGATCGCCACCAAGACCGCAGGACACTGGCTCCAAAAACCCCAGCGCGGCGTTCGCGGCAATGGCGGCGTCCACCGCCGAGCCGCCCGTCTTCAAGACATCGAGGCCGATCTGCACGGCGAGCGGGTGGGCGGCGGCGACCATCCCGTTGCGGGCGTAGGTCACCGACCGGGTGGCGAAGGCACGGCCCTCGGGACGGTCGGCAGCGAAGGCGGCGAATGTCGTGACGAGGAACAGATAGAAAAAAACCGTGCGAACCATGGCGACCTCCCGCTCACATAGTACGCTGGTAACCGGGGGTTTTAGGGGGCCGGATTTCGGATTTCGGATTTCGGATTTCGGATTTCGGATTTCGGATTTCGGATTTCGGATTTCGGCAAGCTGCTACCATCCCCGCCGGAGGATGTTACTTTGCGCCTCGTCGACATCGCACACGACCTGGCCGCCGAGGTCGACCGTTTGGACTTCGCTCCCCCCGTCACCCACGTCTACAACCCGCTCGACTACGCATGGGCCGCACACGCCCGGTATCTCGAACTCTTTGGTGGGGGATCCAAGGATGTTCTCCTCCTGGGTATGAACCCCGGCCCGTGGGGGATGGCGCAGACCGGGGTGCCGTTTGGCGAGGTCGGAGCGGTCCGCGATTGGCTGAGGATTGATGCTGCGATCGGGCGGCCCGAGCATGAGCATCCGAAACGGCCTGTCATGGGTCTCGCCTGCACGCGTTCGGAGGTTAGCGGCGCGCGACTGTGGGGTTGGGCGCGCGAAAGATTCGCCACGCCCGAGCGGTTCTTCGAACGCTTCTTCATTGCCAACTACTGCCCGCTGGCATTCCTGGAATCCACCGGCCGCAATCGTACTCCCGACAAGCTGCCGGTCAGCGAACGAACACAGCTGTTCCATGCCTGCGATCGCGCGTTGCAACGGACAGTGGAGATCTTGGATCCTGATCTGGTCGTCGGCGTCGGTGTTTTTGCCGAGGAACGGGCGCGCTCGGCGCTTGCCGGCGCCGGAGTCAGAATCGGCCGCATCCTCCACCCGAGCCCGGCAAGCCCGGCGGCCAACCGCGGCTGGAGCCAGCGCGCCGCCCGTGAGCTCCGAGAACTGGGCATCGAGCTACCCTGAGATCGAGACCACAATTCTCCATTTCTCCGCCTGATTGGTTATGATCGTGCCTGGGGGGAAATATGCACTGGATTTACGCGTGTCCCCACTGTCAGTCGCCACTTAATCCTGAGGATCGGGTGGTCGTGCGAGCCGAGTGCGAAGGTCGACGATTCCTCGTTGGGCTCCATCCCCAACCCGGAAATTACGAAGTCGAGATGCCGCCGGGCGAGGTCCTGGCCCGGGGCACACGCTGGGAGCTTTCATGTCCGGTCTGCGACCGCAGCCTGGTTTCAGAACTCTCCGAGGATCTCTGCGCCCTCGACGTCCATGCGGCCGGCGAGACTCATCGTGTGTACTTCTCGCGCATCGCCGGCGAAGAGGCGACCTTTGTCGTTTCGGCCGAAGGATTGCTCAAGGACTACGGCATCCACACCGATCGCTACCTCGAGCACCTGGTGCACGAGAAATACATGCGGTAGGCGCTTCATGCCAATTCTCAATTCTTAATTCCCTTCCACCCACCTCCGTTCTCTGGGAGGGCGGGCGGCATTCCTAATTCCTCATTCCTAATTCCTCATTCAACCAGTATCCTGACTCCATGAGCCGCATCGCAGTACTGACGTCGGGCGGAGTCGACTCCTCGGTGACGTTAATGCGTCTGGTCGAGGAGGGCGGACACGACCTCACCGCCTTCTACCTCAAGATCTGGCTCGAGGATGAGATGGCGTTCCTCGGATCGTGCCCCTGGGAGGAGGACCTCAAAATCGTGCATGAGGTGTGCGCCGCAGCCGGCGTGCCGCTCGAAGTGGTATCGCTGCAACGGGAGTATCTCGACACGGTGGTCGCCTATGCCCTGGATGAGCTCGAGGTCGGATACACCCCGAGCCCCGATGTGATGTGCAATCGGATGATCAAGTTCGGAGCTTTTGTTGATCGGGTCGGCGACCGCTTCGATCTCATCGCTTCCGGCCACCATGCTCGGGCGACGTTCCGCGGCGGTCTCGCGCGCCTCATGCGGGGGGCGGACCCGAAAAAGGACCAGACCTACTTCCTGTGCCAGCTCCGGCAGGAACAGCTGGCGCGCTGCCTCTTTCCGATAGGCCACCTCACCAAGGCCGGCGTGCGGGCCGAGGCCCGCCGCTTGTCTCTGGTCAATGCCGACCGTCCCGACAGCCAGGGAATCTGCTTCCTCGGACGAATCCCCTTCAACGACTTCGTTCGCCACCACCTCGGAGAACGTCCCGGAACGATCTGCGAAGCGGACAGCGGTCGGATCCTCGGTCATCACCGGGGCACATGGTTTCATACCATCGGCCAGCGCCGCGGCCTCGGTTTGAGCGGTGGCCCATGGTATGTAATTAGCAAGGACATCGAGGAGAACGTGGTCTCCGTGGTCCACGCCGACTCGCTTGCCGGCCACGTCCGTTCGAGCTTCACGATTTCCAACCCTCACTGGATCGCGGAACCGCCCACTCGATTTGATCTCCAGGTGCGGATCCGCCACGGCGAGCGAATCGATCCCTGCACCATTTCGCAGCATCCAAACGGATCGTTGACCGTCGAGCTCGATACCACCGCGGATTCTGGGATCGCACCCGGTCAGTTCGCTGCGCTCTACGACGGCGAGGAATGCCTCGGCGGTGGGGTGATGGAGTAAGGAATCAATTCTCAATTCTCAGTTCTTAATTCTCAATACTCAAATCCCCTCTGCCACCCCGGTTCTCCGGAACCGCAGGTGGGGGTTCAAAATCGAAAACTGAGAATGTTGAATTACGGTGAAACCATTCTGGGAATGATTCGTAGAATCAATTGCATTGCAACCTCCTTCTGCCAACGGCCCCGTACCCCCCACGGGGCCGTTGGTGTTTCCCCTGCCCGAATGCTGGATGCTGGATGCTGGATGCTGGATGCTGGATGCGACAAAAACACAGATTTTGGAACGATGTTGTCAAGCGGTGGATGGGCGGGCGGATCCAGAATCCAGCATCGGGCGGGCAGGTCGTTGGGCTATTCGTTGCCGGTGTCTGGTTGAATCTCGAGGCGGTGGATCATTTCGTTCAGCGTTGTTGGGCTGAGCTTGAGCATTCGGGCAGCACGGCGCTGAACCCCACCCGAGCAGCGCAGCGCCTCGCGGATCAGATGCTCTTGGTACTCGGCCACCATCTCCCGGAAATCGAGGCCATCGGGCGGGAAATCGGCTGCCGGTCGACCGCTCGGCCCCTCACCGCGCAGCGCCTGCGGTAGCTCGTCGAGTTCAACGATATTCCCCCGGCACAGCACCACCGCGCGCTCTACGGCGTTCTCGAGCTCGCGGACGTTTCCCGGCCAGCGGTACTCGCTGAGCGCATCCATGGCCGCCGGGGAGAACCCCTCTATCTCACGTTGATTCTCTTCGTTGTAGATCTTCAGAAAATGTGTCGTGAGGAGAGGAATGTCGTCGTGACGATCGCGCAGGGGCGGCAGTTCGATATTGATGACGTTGAGCCGATAATAGAGATCCTCGCGGAAGTTGCCAGCCTGAACCTCTCCCCAAAGATCGGTGTTGGTCGCCGCAAGGAGTCGGGTGTCCACGGTCTTTGCTTCGACGCTCCCTACTCGGCGGATCTCCCGCTCCTGGATCACGCGCAGGAGCTTCGTCTGGGTCTCCGCCGGGATTGTTCCGACTTCGTCGAGGAATAGTGTGCCGTTGTGAGCCGCTTCAAAGAGGCCCTTGCGGTTGTTCACCGCTCCGGTGAAGGCACCTTTAACGTGCCCGAAGAGAGTCGATTCCAGGAGGTCTGCCGGAATGGCGCTGGTGTGAACCGGCACAAAGGGGCCGTCGCCGCGCGAGCTCAGCCGGTGAATGGCGCGGGCCACCAGCTCCTTGCCGGTCCCCGACTCGCCCACAATCAAGATCGTGGAGCGGGCCGGGGCGGCGCGGCGCATGAGCTCGAAAACTTCCTCGATACGACGGCTGGTTCCCACGATCTCGCCCATTCCTTCGAGACGGTTCCGAAGCTGGAGGTTTTCCACCAGAAGCGCCCGCCGCTCGGCGGCACGATGGACGAGGTGGAGAACCTCTTCGTTCTTGAACGGTTTTGGAACGTAGTGAAATGCGCCGGCACGCATGGCGTCGATCGCCGATTCCACCGACGAGTATGCGGTGATCACGACCACCGGCAGGTGGGGATCGAACGCCTTGATCTCGGGCAGCAGCTCGAGGCCCGAACGATCCGGCAACATGAGATCGAGCAGCACGACATCGATCTCCTCCTCGCGGAGGACGCGCATACCGGCGGCGGCAGTGGTCGCCTGCTGATAGTCGAACCCGTCCGATGTCAGAAGTGACCCCAGCACGTCCTGAAGGACGGGCTCGTCATCGATCACGAGGACGGTACCGGCTCCTGCCATCTTTGCAACCTGATCGTCGCTCGGGCCCCTCCATGATCCAGGTTCACGAGCCCGACTTCGCCGCCAAGTTGGGCGATCATATCACGCGTGATGGAAAGGCCGAGCCCGGTTCCGCCACGCTCGGACTTGGTGGTGAAAAAGGGTTCAAAAACCTTTTTACGGACCTCGTCCGGGAGGCCGGAGCCTGAATCTTCGATGGTAATTTCGGCCCACTGGACATCGGCATCCAACGTGAGCCGGACGGTCCCGCCGGACGCCGATGCCTCGATGGCGTTGCGCACGAGATTTCCAACCGCCAACTCGAGGGGCGCAACCGAGGCCCACGCCATCACCGGCTCCTCGAGGCTTACGATTTCGAGCGCCCCCTCCGCCCCCAAAGAACGCGCGGCATCCTGAGCCGCCCGAATCACCACCTCACCGATCTCCAAAACCATGCGACTGTCACTCGACCCACGCACCATCGCACGCAGATTGGAGACGATGCGCGATACGCGGAAGCTCTGATCCACCAGCTTGGCGACAATCGTCGAGCGTGGGTCATCTTCAGACGTCATCTCGCCCAACATCTGGGCAAAGGACGAGATACCGGTAAGGGGTGTATTGATTTCGTGGGCCAAACCCGAGGCGAGCCGACCGAGACCGGCCAGTCGCTCGTGCTCGCGCATCCGATCCTGCAGCTCGCGGAGCTCGGTGACATCTTGGAGGACCACCACCCTGCCGTTAAAGCTGCCACTGTCGAACTCGAGCACGGACACTGCCAGGATCACACGCCGCGGATGGTCCGACAACGTTCGCGCCTCGGTGTTGACGGCGTGCAACGGGAGCTCAATCTGCCACGCTTCGGGCACCTCGACAACCGAACCGAGCCCGCGTCCCACCAAATCCTGGGAGTCGAGCCCGAAGATGTCGGCGGCACGTCGGTTGGCGGACAGGATGTGGGCCGCCGCGTCACAGACCAGGATGGCTGCGGCCGAGGACTCGATAATTCGTTGAGTGTTGGTGTGGAGGATCCGATACTCCTCCGCCTGACGTTTGAGATCATCGAGATACCGGGCGCTCTCCAACGCCAACGCCGCCTGGGCGGCAAATGCGGATACAACCTCCTCACCCTCACTGCCAAGCGGGAAGACGCCCCGCCGCAGGCCAAGATAGAGGAGGCCGTGGACCGTGCCGACACGCTCGAGCGGCACCCTCACCGCAAAGCCCGCGGACGCCATGGGAACTTCGCTCTCCCCTGGATACTCGGTTTCGGAGACCCTGGCCGGGAGATAGTCCGGCAATAGATCTCCATCCCCCGAGATGCGCTCGAATCGTTCACCTCCGACCCGCAGATACGTCGCGACGAGGTCGAAATCGAGACCCTCGGTCAAGGTTTCGGAAAGGCGCACGAGAAGCTCGCGTGGATCGGTGACCCTGGCCAGCTCACGACTCGCGCTGGTGAGAAGCGAGCGCGGAGCGGGACGTCCTTGATGGAGCCACTGATCGAGAAACCGTTCTACCCGCAACCGAACCGGTTGCAGCAGAACCACCAGGAGCACACCGGTTGCAAAGGCGAAAAGGTTGCGCAGGGAACCCAGTCCGCCGGCGTACCTGAGCAGGAGGTGGTTGGTCAGCGCGAAGATAAACCCTCCGGTGACAACAACCAGCGTGGCCGACAACGAGTCCCGGCTGATCGGTTCGAGGTCCCACAGCCTGTATCCGCGGAGTGCGGCCAGGAGGGTCAGCGGAATCGCACTGATCGGCAAGACCGCCAGCCAAGTGAAGGGTTCAAACGAAATTCCGAGCCCGCGTGGGACCATGACCAGAATTAAAAACGGCACCAAGCCGACGAACAGACCCAGCGTCGCCCACTCGATCTGGCGTCTGATCCGGACCTCCCGAGACGCCGAACGCCAACGCCACACCTGAACAATCATGCCGTAGATCACGGAGGACACGAACAAGATCCGAAGCAATGACGCCACCGCCGGCCACCAGGCCTCGGCGCCGATTAAGAGCGCCGTCATGCCCGAACCCATCACCGCGAACACCGTTGTGAGATCCCATGCCCGCATCGACCGGTCGCGCTCGGGAAAGATGGAAAAGAACCGAGCAATCAGAAAGGGTAGAGCTGCCCCGGCACTGCGTCGTATGACCTGGAGGATCAGCTCGGCGGATGCGATTCGGTTTGGAACCGCACCGAGAATCAGAGCGGCGGCGGCGAGGAGCAGAAAGGTGGCCGCTTCGCGACGTCTCGTGCTCCATACGGCATACAACGCACACCCGAGACCGAGAAAACCCACCAGAGTCCGCGCCAGGTAGACCGGGTTGACAACCGGGGGCGGGGACCGGTACTCAAGGTCCGAGAATCCGCCGTCCGGATGGCTGATCGTCAGATCATGCTGATCACCACCTGCAAGAACGAATGTCGGATCCTCGAGGCGCTCAATGGAAACACCGTCCACGCTGATGATGAGATCGCCCTTGGCCAATCCCGCCTTTGCGGCGCTCGACCCCGGGGGAGCATCGTCGACGACCAGCCCCTGCTCGACCCAGGCCACTGGAAAGTCAAGACGATAGAAGCTCCGCACGGTGCGGATCAGGGAGGTTCCTGCCACCAGGACGACGAATGCCGCAACAACGTTCAGGATCAGGCGCCTCTTCAGCATCGACCTAGTATAGGGAAATCGGCCAAACGTCGAAACGTTGGTATGTGCGGGTTAGCCCACATATCTCACCAGCTTTCGTAGCGAGGGCGACGAGGTGCCGTGCCCAGCGGGGTTTTCGATCTGAGGGGCGCGGAGTCGTACTTGACAGTACGTCGAGCACCCCGAAGTGAGAAAACACCACTGGGTGTGGTGCATTGCCGCCCGCAGCAGATAGCTGGTGAGATATGCGGGTTAG
>Ga0209013_10000628_pt1 | contig 31995 bp, 44 predicted proteins | sample Cruoilmetagenom2_FD_187291 | JGI IMG/M metagenome (GOLD analysis project Ga0209013, IMG submission 187291) | Oil polluted marine microbial communities from Coal Oil Point, Santa Barbara, California, USA - Sample 2 (SPAdes) (version 2) | ecosystem: Environmental > Aquatic > Marine > Oil seeps ...
CTGTCATGCTTCTCTATACCTCGCTTAAATATAATAGAACTCTCAGTCTAGCCAATAATTATAGCTTCGGTAGGTTAATTTTTCATTAACAGCTCTCAATACCTTGAATATTCAGGGTCCATTTATATGTATAACCGCTTAATTCTTCCATCTCTTATTTCAAACACATAACATCATTTAATATTATCCCTTAACCAGTTGTGTAAAGGCAGCATATCCTTGAATATCCCAAAAGAGTGATCCAGAAAATCTGAGGAATATACTTCATCTGGGACCGGCCCCTCATAGTAGACATAGAGCCCGTTATGGAGAAGCAAATCGGAATTAGGGTTTTCAGGATCATAACCTCTCGGGACTCTTTTATAGTGCATGCCGCCTAATTTGTAAGATGTATTCTTCAGTACCTTTTTTAATATTTTGGCTATTTCAGTACCTTTTACAGGGTCGCTAACCGCATCGCGGTACGGTTTTAATAGCTCACTTGGGAACGTATACAGACCACCCGCGATTAAAACAGACGATTTATCAAGCTGTAAGTAGTAACCGGGATTCCCAAGCTTCTTTCTTGGCCCTTCCCAAAAGAAAATACCGAGATGAGTTTTATATGGAATTTTGTCTTTGCTAAACCTGACGTCCCTATAAATTCTGAAAATCGATTTATCGGTTTTAGGAATCGCAACGATTTTGGGAGATATGGATTTAAACCGCTCTCCCATCGTCATCACATACTCCTGAGCAGGCTCCATTACATTCTTTTCATATACTGCTCTATTTTCTTCAAACCATTCTCTCGTATTATTATTCTCAAGATCTTTAAAAAACTTAAAGGTCTCCTTGGTAAATCCATTGAAGTTCTCTAATTTGCTCATAGATATTTCGTCCTCACTTAATTTCTTAAGGCTAGATTAATTTGATCCTGTAATCATTTGTTATTAAATAGAATATAATAAAGCTAAATACAGGCAATCTGAAAACAAGCTCAGGTAATAAAATCATATACATCTATTTTTCCAGCTTGAATAATTTCACCGGAGTATACACCGACCCTTCGGGTTTAAGCTCACTCTTAATAAGGCCGATCTGAGTTATATCGAAGATACTTGGAGTAATTGGAACGGTCTCTATTATATTAATTCCCTTCTTTACCCTGGCTATCGATATATGGGGAATAAATCTCCGATTTTCATTTTCAAACCCGAGGCTGTGGAGATCATTCTCCAACTCATTTTGAAATTGGGAAAGCTCACTGTTATGAGAAAGGCCTACGTATAAAACCTTGGGGTTTTTCAAATTCGGGAATCCGCCAAAGTCTGAGATGTTGATGTTAAACGGAGAATAACCGTGCACAAGTTTCCCTAGCAAATGAGAAATCTCTTCTACACTGGCCTCATCCACATCACCCAGGAATTTTAGAGTAACGTGGAGTTTCTCGGCTTTTTCCCATTTAACTCCATCGATATTGTGCTTTAAGGATTTAATATAATTAGTTAGGAGAGTTCGGATATCCTCTGGAATTAAAGTGGCGATAAATATTCTCAATTTATATTATCACCTCTAGATCATCAGTGGAAACATATAAAAATCATTTACACCAGGTTGGGAATGTTTTGCCGCCGCCCTGACTGAGACGCACCTGATTTTCTCCATTTAAGTACATGAGATAAAGATCCTTGGCGCCAGCTTTTGATGAACTATAGGCTATATAGTAACCATCCGGCGACCATGCAGGGTTTTCATTTCTTCCACCGCCGAACGTAAGTCTTTGCTCCCCTCCGCCGCTTGGATCAATGGTGTATATATTGGCCCCGCCCTCTACCCTTACAAAAGCGATCTTGTTGACATCTCTGTTAGGTGACCAGGAAGGGTCTGTGTTATAACCGCTTGAGGTGATTCTTCTTACTCCGCTTCCATTTGAATTCATAACATATATCTGCGGGTTACCACCTCTGTCAGACACGAATGCTATCTTGCTTCCGTCAGGGGACCATGTCGGGGATACGTCAATAGCATTGGAACGGGTTAAATTAACAGCCCCTTTACCGCTTACGCCTGATACATAAATATCCCCGTTTGCGCTAAAAGCGATCTGATTGCCGCTCGGCGACCACTCAGCGCTCTGCTCAAGTTTAAATGCCTTGGTAAGCCTGGTCTCTTTAATCTTCGGTCCTAAAGTTATTATGTATAGATCCTGATCCCACACTTTATCAGAATTGAAAATAATCTTCCTTCCGTCAGGGGAACAGTCCGGAGACATAAGGAGCGAATTATGCCTTGTTAACTGTCTTTTATTAAAACCGTCATAATCCATCAAAAACAGGTTTCTTTTGCTTCTGTTTCCTAAAACAAAAGCTATTTTTGAGGAGAAGAAGCCTTCTTTACCTGTTATTTGCTTCATTGCTAGATCAGCAAACTTGTGTGCGGCTTCTCTAACTCTTCCCGGGGTAGCAACATAGGATCTTCCCAATATAGGTCTTTCCTCTTTAACGTTATAAAGCTGGACAGCTAATTTGATTTTATTGCCTTCTGTCTGATATTGACCCGCAATCAAGTAATCGGCTCCAGCGTCGAAGATGCTTTGAAAGTTAATATTGTTAAGGTCCCCTACTACAGTTCCGCCTGAACTCACATCAAATAACGCGGCATTCTCAAGATCATTTCTCAATACTTCTACAAATTCTCTTCCCTTTGGGTTGCTTGGTCCTACGCTTGAAAGCTCTGGTATAAATACCGGCAGTTTTTGTACTATCGGCCCCGTAACATCGGGCAATTTAATTTGTGAAAAAGAAGTGCCGCTAATACCGAGAAATAAAGCGATTGTTAAGAATAATACTCTATAAGCCATAAAAAACCTCCGTCTTCTGCTATATAAAAATTGTTTACTAAGGTCGCTGATGTATAGAATAAATTTAGCTTATGGATAAGCTAAAAACCAGCAAAATTCTATTTTCTGTAATAATAAGACCTATCCTATTTACTGCTCGAGCTCTACGTTCCAATAAGAGATATCTACAAAATTCAAGAAAGGCTCCCACTCTTTATATCTCACAGCTTTGATATATATATTTGAGAACGGATCCCAAAGGGGCTTCTTAGGTTTGGTTCTCAGCTTCATTCTCGCTTGCACCGGAGTGCGGCCGCCCTTTTTTCTATTACAGTCTATACAACAACAAACCACATTATCCCACACGCTCCTACCACCCTGTGTGCGGGGTACAACATGATCGATTGTAAGCTCGGAACGCGAAAATTGTTTGCAGCAATACTGACAAGTTCCTCCGTCTCTTCTAAATATATTCAAACGGTTAAATTTTGCCTCTTTTCTTATAAGCCCCTCATAGCGAACCAATATTATTACCCTGGGGGTCTTTATAACGGTGCTTACAGTTCGGATTACATCGTCCTGCTCTTTAAACTCGGAAATTTGTGACCAGGACTCAAAATCAAAGGTGTTGTATTCACGATCAACGGCCTTAGCTACGCCGCCGTACAGCATTACAAAAGCTCTTCTGACACTTGTTATAGTAATGGGAACAAAATAACGATTGAGAACTAACACGGGAGAGGTTAGCATTTAGTATAGTGAATCTACCTATTTTTACTTATATTGCAAGTTAAAATATATTAATGTTTGGTTAAGAAAAAATTATACATCTGAGCTTAAAAACAATAGGTCTTGACTTATAATTTAATACGTTAAAATTAGTTAGGGGGATTAATCATGAATAGCTTATCGACAGCTCTAATAATTCAGATTGGTTTATGCGTGATTCTTTTTGGGCTTCTCTTTTATTTTATGATCAAAAACTCTGAACTCAAAAAAGAAATCAGTGCAAAAATAAAGAATTCAACGACAATAGAAAGCGAGGACTAAATGTATCCTGATCTCATAAAAATAGGCGACTTCACCATCTCTTCATTTGGAGTAATGATAGCTCTTTGCTTTTTAGCGGGCTATTGGCTTATATCACTTGAAACAACGAGAAAAAAGCTAAACGAAAAGGTTATAAGCAATATGTTCCTTGCTACTATGATCGGCGGGATTGTAGGAGCTAAGCTGCTTTATCTCTTTGAGAACGTACCGATCGGAGATTTAATCAGACACCCGCTGACGCATCTTTTATCCCGCGGCGGCCTTACATTCTACGGGGGCTTTATCGGATCGCTTATATTAGTCTGGTTAATTGCCCAGAGAAACAGGATCAGCATGTGGACAATAGGAGATCTAGCAGCTCCGGCACTAGCTCTAGCCTATGCAATAGGGAGAATTGGATGTTTACTGGTAGGAGATGATTATGGCGTGCCGTCAAACCTGCCCTGGGCCATCGCCTTTCCAAAAGGCCTTCCCCCAACAACTGAGACTGTGCACCCTACCCAGCTCTATGAAATAATAATTATGTTTATCGCATTTTTATACATATGGAAAATCAGAACTAAATTAAGACCAGCCGGATGGCTTTTTTCGATCTATTTGATCATTGCGGGATTTGAGAGGTTTTTTATAGAGTTTCTGAGATCGACGACACCCAGCCCTATCCCCAGTCTTTCAGTAGCTCAGGTTATGGCGCTTGGATTAATCGTAGTAGGAGCTATAAAGCTATATACGCTTAGTTCATCCGGGTATGCAGTTCCAGCTCCTGAGCCGCCTAAGAAGTCCGGGAAAAAGAGAAAAGCATAGTCTGCACTATTCATTGAAACTTCCAATCAGCTGAAAGGATATTTCTTTCCCAACCCCTTGCGCTTGGGTATCTTTAAGCACCATGTCTGAGATTAAAAAGTCCGATCTGGCCCTGTCCGCACTGACAGGCGTCTTGTATCCAATTACTTTTATGGTCCCCTATTCAGGAATCCTTGCCTGGATTCTTTTGATACCGCTTTTTTGGGCAATAGTTAAGAAATCCCCAACAGAAGCATTCAAGCTTGGTCTGCTTGCGGGAACAATTGGAAATTTTATAGGCACCTACTGGTTAATAGGAACCCTTGCTAGATTCGGGGGATTTCCACTTATCATAAGTGCCGTATTTATAATCTTCCTAAGCGCCTTTGCCGGGCTTTCATTCGGCATATTCTCATACATAACCACAAGACTTGGATTATTTAGAAAACCCGGAGTTCTTTCGGTTCTGCTAATAGCATCAATCTGGACATCTATCGAATATCTCTTCCCGTTTTTATTTCCCTACGGTATTACCAATTCCCAAGCGGACTTCTTACCCGTTATCCAGGTTTATGACCTCTTGGGGATATATGTCTTAAGCTTCATAATCGTTGTCGTGAATGTCACATTAATGAGGGTAATCAAAAGATTTAAACTATACGCTCTTCTACCAAGAGGGGAAATATTATTATCCTTCATACTACTTATCTCAACACTTGCATACGGATATTTTAGAATTGCTCAGGTTGATGTTGAGATATCCGAGTCTCCTAAACTTAACATAGGGATGGTACAGGCAAATTTCGACTTCCTGGAAAAAACAGAGAACCAGGAAAAGACAGTTACCGACAGGCATAAAGAAATGTCAGAATATATTAAGTCGGCCGATCTAATCATATGGCCTGAAACCTCAATCCAAGCTTGGTTCTCAAACTCCTCAGACTATCTAGTAGTAAGGGATGAAATGGGAGTGCCCGAGATGGAGGGCAAATATTTTATTGTGGGCGGCATGTCTTATACACCTATTGATCCGGATGCAGAAATCATAACAGATGAGAATATAATTAAATATAACACTGCATTTTTGACTGACTCAAAGGGTCTCATAAAGGGTCGATACAACAAAGTTAAACTCCTCTTATTCGGCGAGTATCTTCCGTTTGCAAAATATATCCCGGCAATTAAAAACATAAGCCCCGCCTCCGGAGATTTCACTCCCGGTAGGGAACTTGATCTATTCGAGATAGAAGAAAAAGGCGCTAAAATAGCTCCCATCATTTGCTACGAGGACATTATCCCGTCATTTAGCAGACAGTTCGTAGATAAAGGCGCAAATCTAATTATCAACATCACAAACGATGCATGGTTCGGCAAGACTATAGCACCCTACCAGCACTTATTCATTTCAATTCCAAGAGCAGTGGAAACTAGAAGGTTTCTCTTAAGGTCTACAAACACAGGCATTAGCGCTATCATAGATCCTGTGGGAAGAGTTGTTGACAGGACGGATAACTTTGTTCAGACAAACTTGGAGGGGGAAGTAAGTCTCATGAACGGAGGTAAAACTCTCTACACAAAAATAGGAGACGTCTTCCCTATTGCCTCTTTGGTCTTTTGGATCGGTTTCGTTGTAGTGGTAAAATTAAGAGGAAAGGACTTCGCTTAAAGCACTCAGAAAAGAATCGTTCTCTTCAGGTGTTCCGATTGTTACACGCATAAAGTTTTTGAGCCTTCCGGGTTTATTAAAATTCCTGATTAGAATATCCTTTTCTACTAATCTGCTGAACAAGGAATCTGCGTTATTCACTCTAAAAAAAATAAAGTTTGCGTCGCTTGGATAAGCTTTTATAGGCTCCATGGCTGAAAGCGCGTTGAATACCCTGTCCCTCTCCCGAATTATAAGCTGAATGTTCTCTGTCACAAATTCATGGTTTTCAAGCACTACCTCTGCTACCGCTTGGCTCAGAGAATTAATATTGTAGGGATAACGGACTTTATTTATCTCGTTCACAAGATTTTCCCTTGCCAACAGCATCCCTATTCTAAGCCCGGCAAATCCTACTTTTGATAACGTCCTCAGGATTACGAGATTCTCACATTCTTTAATTAAAGGCAAGAAAGTGTAGCCGCTAAAATCAGAGTAAGCTTCATCGACTACTACTACACCCCGTGCCACGCTAATTATCTCCGCAATCTTACCGGCTGAGTACATATTACCTGTCGGGTTATTAGGAGAAGCCAGGAAAATCAGATCGGGGTCGTTAGCTTCAATATAGCTCATAGAGTTTTCTAGATCTATATCGAAGTTTTGATCTAATGGAACTGCTATAAGCTCTGCACCCATCGCCAATCCCGTAAGCTTATACATAGAAAAGGTGGGCGCCGGGCAGAGAATTTTCCCCGTGCCTGAAGAGAAAGTAGTAATCAGCATTCCTATAAGCTCATCTGATCCGTTCCCTAAAAGGATTCCCTCTTTAGGAAATTCGCATACCCTGGATATTAACTCAACCAAACTCTTTGCATCAGGGTCAGGATACCTGTTGATAGAGATATCCTTTATAGCCCTATCTACTTTCTCCTGCACCTCCTTTGGAAGGGAAAAGGGGCTTTCATTGCCGTCAAGTCTAATTTTACAATCGAAACGAGGTACCGAGTAAGGGGAAATATCCCGGATTTCCCGACTAACCCTTGACGCTATAATGCTTGAGCCGTTAGGTTCTGATTTTTTATCTTTAGAGGTCATTTTATTTAACCAATATATATTTAGTCATTATTGTTATGGGGAACAATAGACACTGCCTACTTTCTCACTTTTACGGAAAGAGCATGAGCTTCAAGCTCTTCGCTATAAGCGAGATTCATAACAGAGTCGCTTAGTTTTTCAAACCCCTTTTTCGAAATTGATATCACACTGGGCATCCTTAGAAAATCATAGACGCTAAGGGGTGAAGAAAACCTTGCAGCTCCTCCAGTAGGAAGGACATGGCTTGGCCCGGCTACATAATCACCAAATGCCTCTGTGGACATCGAACCCAAGAATATTGCCCCTGCGTGCTTGATCTTTTTAAGTAGAGCCTTTGGGTTTTTAACACACAATTCTAAGTGTTCCGGAGCCAGTGCGTTTGCGAGGTGAGCGGCTTCATCAAGATTCTTTACAATAAAAATTCTTCCCTGGCTTTTTACAGCCTGGCTCGCAATGTTTTTTCTTTTTAGCGATTTTACTTGAAGCGAGACTTCCCTTGCAACCTCTTTTCCAAACTGAGGGGAGTCGGTAACTAAAAGAGGAACAGCCATCTCATCGTGCTCTGCCTGAGCCAATAGATCAGCGGCCACCCAGCTTGCAGGAGAGCTCCCGTCGGCAATTATCAAGACCTCGCTAGGCCCTGCAATCATATCAATATCTACTTGCCCGAATACTAGCTTCTTTGCAATTGTTACGTATATATTGCCGGGACCTACAATCTTATCCACCTTGGGAACCGACTCTGTACCGTATGCCAAAGCAGCCACAGCTTGTGCCCCTCCGACCTTATATATGGAGTCCACACCGGCAATTGAAGCGGCCACTAGCACTGTTGGGTTTAACTCGCCGCCAGGGCATGGGGTAACAAGTACAAGTTCTTTCACTCCTGCTACTTTAGCGGGTATAGCAGTCATCAAGACGGTCGAAGGATAAGCGGCCTTTCCGCCGGGTACATACAACCCGGCTCTTTCAATAGGACGAATGAGCCATCCAAGCTCATTTCCGAGCTTGTCTTTGTACATACCCGCTTTGGGAAGTTTATGTTTATGAAATTCTCTTATTCTCTTGGCCGCTGTTATTAGATCAGCCCTTAATTCTTTAGAAACCAGTGACTCCGCTCGCTCAATCTCCTTAACTGTAACCTTAACGCTCCTTTTTGTGAGCTCTAACTTGTCAAACCTCTTTGTATATTTAAAAAGAGCTTTGTCACCATTCTTTTTTACATCATCCACAATCTTTTTTGTAGACGATTCCAGCACAGGGTCGGAAAGAGAGGAACTCCTCCTAAGACCGCTCAATTGGCTTTGTAGATTTCTTATATTAATTTGAACAATTTTCATAACGGGAAAGGATTATACATCGGAAAAACGATATTCAAAAGTTATTTATGATCTATTTAATCTGAACACCTGTTACTTGGGAATAACTAGAGTATTATCCCCCCTTTTCTTGAATTCCGGTAAACTAAATCTCAAAAGGATACTAAAAGATGAAAATATATTCTTTAGAGAGAAAACAAAATCTTGCAATGACTATTAGTGAAGCATGGAATTTTTTCTCTAACCCTAAAAACCTGCCCCTAATTACTCCACCGTCGCTGAAATTGAATATAACTTCAGAAGTTCCTGAGAGAATGTACACTGGTATGATAATTACATATACTGTAGACCCGTTATTAAATCTGCCCATTACATGGGTTACAGAAATTACTCATGTTGATAAACCCGACATTTTTATTGACGAACAACGGTTTGGACCATATAAATTTTGGCATCATCAACATAAATTCAAAGAAATTGAGGGTGGAATAGAAGCAACCGATCTGATCCATTACGTGCTGCCCCTAGACCCTCTTAGCAGAATAGCGGACGAGCTTATTGTAAAGAAACAGCTTGCCGATATATTTGATTATAAATCTGTATACTTAGAAAATGAGTTTGGCAAAATAGAATGAGATTTAAATTGAAAATTTAGAATCTATTATTAAATTTAACTCTAAGGAAGGTATCAAATAAAATGACTGAGATGGTTGTAGACATTATACAATACAAATTTGATCAGATTGAGAAAGAACTCAGGAAAAAATTGGTGGATTATTCTGAGCGCACAGAGATCCAGTCCCAAATCGGAGAAGCCTTTTATATCTGGAAAAACACCCCCGAATTTACTAGTGAAGATATTAGCGAAGAGGAGATAGATGAGCTTACATTTGCGAAATTCTTGGATTGGTTCTTATATGACTTTAAGCTGCTGGATTCAGAACAAAGAGTAATAGAAAAATTTTATATAGATGAAGGCAAGGAATTATCGGATACTGAGAAAAAACTAATAATAGACTGGATAAAAAGCATACATAGCTTTTTTGAAGTTGAAGAAGTCTTCTCCGGAGAGAAGTGCGTTATAAAAGATATATTTACAGGAAAAGTATTTGAAGTTTTCGACAAGGCGTCTTCCAAGCAAATAAAACGTATGGATATAATTGCGGCGAGACCCCTTGAAATCGGGAATCAACATTACTTTTCAGGAATTGTCTCCCTTTATCCGGCTACTTTTAAAAACCTTATTACTGAATTTTTCGACAAAGAACTTAAAGAGTATAAGGAACTATACGGTAATCAAAAAACTAAAAAGGAGTATTTAAAGGACTGGGGATTTCGGATTGGCTATTACATTGAAGACGTTGCCAGCCACCCGCATTTTGTTACGCCTGAAGGCAATGAATTTGTACTGGCAACTGCTCATTATTTTGTAGACGAATACGAGAAATGCATAAATAATATCGAGAAAATTAAATCATTAAAAGAAATTAGCGATAAAACCGAAGAAATTAGAATATTCTCCTGGGAAAAAGTAGGCAGAAATAAAATTACCAGCACATTGGAGATAGAAAAAACTAGATTACGTATTGAATGCTATTCAGTAGAGATGCTTGCGAAAGCTAAATCTAAAATAGAGAAGCAATGCAAGGGGAACATTAAACACTTAGAAGACACTACAAAAGAACAGGACAAATTCATAGATAAAAGCAAAAGCGAAACAAAGAAATTAAAGAAATACCCGCTAGGAGTAAAGAACAAGGTCGAGCTCGATTCAGAACTAGACAGTCATTATGATAAATGGGTAAACACACCTCTTGAAATACTGGAGGGGAAATCTCCCATAGATGCTTTGAAGACCAAAGATGGGAGAGTAAAGCTAAACTCGGCGATAGATGAGCTTGAAGTCATTTACGAGCAGGCTAGAAACCGTGGTGAGCCTTATTACGATGTAAGTAAACTCAGAAAAAAGCTAAAACTAATTTAATTCCAAATTAGAAGCCTATCCGTAGCCTGCTTTGCGATCGCTATATCCGTAGAGAAACCATATAACTATAATCATCAAAGCAGCAAGAGAGCCCTGCAAAACTATTAATGATGCTATTTTTAAGTAGGCAAAATCAGGGCTTACATAACGGATGAGCCAGCCTCCGGCTATATCACCCAAAGCAGATAAGAATGAGGATAAAATGAGTAAGAGTTTCCAGAAATTGCTTATCTTTGTAAATAAAATCAGATGATTCAGGGTTACAAGAATTATTGCCATTGCAAAGAAGTGAAAATGGGCCTCTTCCAGCATTCCGAGGTAGCTTCTCGGAGGCCTAAAATCCTGCTCAGAGCCAAGGTAATATTCCACAACTGAATCGTAGCTAAAACCTATTTGAAGATATAAAAGAAGATTAGTAATCCATAGGAACAGGAAAAAAAACACTGTAAAAGCCACAATCAGTTTCAGAAGTGTATTTTTTTTTATGTCGGGTGAGATGAAGAAACGCAATATATCTGATCCTCTGTTAGTTTAACTGACCCTGCTCTGAAGCTACTTTAAATACTGCGAGTATTCTTCTAATCGCCTGTGACAGAGAATTTGCTGTAATAGTTGCCCCTGTAATATTCGGAATGTCTTTTCCTACCTTTAGAGTATCATCCAAATTTTTGCCCTCAAAAAGCTCTATCCAATTTTCTCCAGGCTGATAATCCTGAGGCTCGAAAAATGCCAGTATTTCCGTCTGCCTTAAGCTTCCGTCAGGATTGATTACAAACATTACAGTCTCGGTCTTGGTTCTTAGCGTATGTGTGTCTATTATAGCATAACCTAGAGTTTTCTCCTCATTCTTCGCCTCATAAATTATATATAGCTTGGACTCATTCTTGGAGCTGGCGAGAGATTCGATTGTCCGGGATTGATCAGAGGATAAAAAGATCTCTTTTTTTTCTATCTCAGCCGCATTAGGGAAAGCCGTTTTAAGCGCTTCATCCCTTTTCATAAAAACTTTGGATACGGAAGGAGAAACAACTACGAAAGAAAATATTATTAATAATATGAATGTTATAATTGGGCTATTCATGGTTCACACTACCTTGTTAAATACAAAGGGCGTAGAAACGAATTTCTACGCCCTTATTCTTGAGCTATATTTAACCAGACTTAAAAGACATATCCAAGTCCAAAATTAAACTGATTATCAGAACTATTAGTCTTATTATCCAGTCTTTGATACTCCGCCTTAATAACAACATTGGGAATCGGTTTATAGTCAAGCCCAATTGTCAGATCATTCCTGTCATTAGCGGGGTTCCTTGAGAAACTTGTCGGCACCTTTGCCTGTGTATCATACTGCTCCCACCTTATAAAAGGAGCTAGATACTGCGCGTATTGGCTTGTAAAATTAGCGAGTGAGAGCACATTGTAGGCTCCGACAACATAATAGCCCCACTGCTCGCTGCCTACCGAATCGTCGCCCTCCAGATCGTTCAAGGCGTTTATCCTGGCACCATCATCAAGCGTCGTATAAACAAAAAGTCCCCTGGCTTCAAATCCGCTGTACTGGAGCTGTATGTCAGCCTCATACATCTGGAAGAAACCACCGAACTTCTCCCCGTTAAAAGCGGAGTCAGGGTTATCGATTGACTCATCTTGCCCAGTGTTACCAAGAAACATTGAAGCTCCAATAGTCACATACGGCACAGGCTCATACTCTACCCTGCTTACCCAGGCTATGTCGTTGAATCTGGCACGTGACCCCCTTATACGAAGCGATCTGTTGTTTGTTGCTCTAAACCCTCTTGCGTCAAAACTGTTCATTGCATAGGATCTGTAATTTATCGAGCCCGCAGACCCAAGATCAAAATCTCCGAAAATACCAAGGCCGTTTTCTCTCCATGTTGTAGGAATTATTTGTCTTTCCACAGATGGTCTGAATACCCCAAAGAAAGTAGTCGGCTCATGAACTTCGTTGATTATGCCGAAAGGAGCAAGTAAAAGCCCTGCTCTCAAGTTAAGCTCTTGCCAGAGTAAAAAATCCAAAAGCGCAAACTCTACAGATACCGAGCCCGACTGCCCGTCTTTGTTCGATTCAGTGGTCGCGTGCTCAAACTCGAGCTCTGAGTTAAAGATTATCCTGTCGGTAAATTTATACCCTAAATAGAGCACAACTCTTTGTGCATCAACTACATCATTCCCGTTCTCTTTTACCTGACCGACCAATAATTCACCGTAACCACCGATAGATAGACCTTTATCTTTTAGATAAACCTTTGATGCAGCCGGAGCGGCCCCATAGACCTGCTCATATGTAGGATCAGAAACAACTGACGCTGATTTAATATTGTCTATTTCTTCAGCCAGAATGCTTAATTTATCTTCGATCGACTGCAACTTGTCGTTTGGAACCCCTCCAGTCTTTAACTCCTGAAGTTCTTGTGTAACACTCTGGAGCTTTTTTTCCAGCTGCTCTATCCTCTCATCCTGAGTCTCCGTCTCGTCATCGCTGAGCCTCTGAGCAACTTCGATATTCTTAGTCTGCTCTTGAGCTTCATTTTTAGCCTGCTCAACTATTATCCCTGCTCTTAGCTTTTTATAGGACTCTATTGAACTTGAGAACTCTTTCTGATTTTGATTGAGTTCATCTGACAAACTATTAATTGAAAGAAATACGAAAAAAACCACGAAGAACGGAATTACAATCTTACAAACTGAGCCAAAATCTAAATGCGATATTAATCTACCCATCCTAAAAAAGCCTCCTTTAGTTAATATTGATATTCGTTTTCAATATCAATTTACCGGAATTCACTCTCATGTCAAGGGGATGAAGTTCATATTCATAATAAAACGTTGATACGTTTGGATAGAAAAGGATAAAAGGGCAATAATCACAGATAATTAACTAGAGAATTTCAAATTGATATCACCTTCAATTCACTATAAATAGCCCTCGCGATTTACATCTTGAAGGCCTGGGCTCCCACTGCCCTATCATAACCCCTGCTTCATTAATCTCCGCATCAGTCATTTCCGTACTTATACGATATAATGATCCTTGGGCGAATTTAACTTCACGAGGCGGACCATATTCTATCGCAAGACCAAACCATTTGTATGCTTTAACAAGGTTTTTAGGCTCCACACACCCTTTTTTACAGTCAAGGGTAGTATATGGTACCCTCAGATGAGAATAAACGACTCCGAGACTATTTAAGGCCTGCGGCTGCGCCTGCTCGGCAGCCCTGCCCCACCATTTAAATGCCGTGCTGTAACTCTTTCTAACGCTCAAACCATTGAAATAAAGCAAACCCAAAGCATATTGAGCATCACAGTCGCCGTTCTCTGCCATTGGCTTCCACATCTTCCTCGCGATGTCATACTGACTCTGCTGGTACCATCTTAATCCAAGTTTGTATCTATCCTTTTGCGTAAAATCACTGACAGGATTTGGAATGTCTTCACTTAGTTGACCAGGAATTTCTTTAGTCTGCTGGCAGGAAAGCATGAATATAAGAACGAAAGATGCCATCATCAACACTATATTATCCCAGCTATATGGATAACGCATTCCGTATTCCCCCGGTTAATTATTATAAAAGCGGCAAATTGATACTAATTTGTATAATCAAATATAGGAAATAAATATCCTAAGTCAAATTAAGATACAATCGGTTATTCTTATAGCTTCTCGAATTTGACAAATCCCTATTGAAGTGAAAGAATTTACAGGTTTAAGAATTAAAAAGGTGGGCTCATGCTCTTTTCCGATTATTTAAATAACAAAGACAAAAGACCTATTATATCATTTGAGATTTTCCCTCCCAAGACGAACAAGGGGATGGATAACTTAAAGAATGAGCTCGCACAACTTGTCGAGCTTGGGCCGGACTTTATCACAGTTACATACGGAGCAATGGGTTCTACAAGAGAAAAGACACTGGAGATAGCATCTCTTATCAAAAATCATTTCGGTGTCGAATCGGCCTGTCATCTAACCTGCGTAGGAGCAACAAAAACAGAGCTGGATATTATGCTTCAAAAAATATACGACGCCGGAGTAAGAAATATAGTTGCGTTAAGGGGTGATCCTCCTGAAGGAGAGAAAACCTTCATACAGCCTGAAGACGGATATTCATACGGTAATGAACTGGTAGAGCATATAAGAAATTTTGAAGTGAGGACCGGCAACAAGGGCCAATTTGGAATAGCTGTAGCAGGTTACCCTGAAAAGCATGTTGAAGCACCTGAATTAGGAACTGATCTAGCTAATCTAAAAAGAAAAGTAGATGCCGGCGCTGACGTCATAATTACACAACTCTTTTTTAATAATGACTTTTACTTCGATTTTGTAAAAAGAGTAAGAGATATTGGAATAACGGTGCCGATAGTCCCGGGTATTATGCCCATACTATCAGCAAAACAAATCAATCGGATTACATCAATGTGCGGGACAACGATACCCGACGTCCTCAGGAAAGAGCTGGACGCCGCAATAGATGACGACGATAAAGCACGTGATATCGGCATAGCGCAGTGTATTAACCAATCCAAAGAACTTCTTGCCCGGGGTGTACCGGGAATTCATTTCTATGTGCTTAATAAATCCGGACACATGATAAGAATAATGGAGGCTTTATCAGAAGATTTAGAAAACCCAAGCGTAAGGGAGATTACCGCTTATACCCCGTGATCACGAGCACTTACAATGAAATGACATGCCTGAAACAACCTCTCTCTTTAATAAAATAGCAAAGCACTATGACTCTCTAAACACATTCTTTAGTTTTGGAATGGATAAAATATGGAGAAAGCGGCTTGCCGAACAAATTAGAGGATCAAATTTGATTCTTGATATAGCAACAGGGACTGGGGGAGTTGCCATTGAGACAATCAAGAAATTAGAGGGCTCAAATGTAATTGGAATTGATCCTAGTGCTCAAATGCTCAGAGTTGCAAGCAAGAAATGTGAATCTCCCCAATACAGAAAGAGAATAAGGCTTGTACAGGGATTTGCCGAATACCTGCCGTTTAGCAATGACACATTCGATGCAATCACAATAGCTTTTGGAATAAGAAACACAGTCAATCCTATTCAGTCACTTACGGAAATGAAAAGAGTATTACAACCCGGGGGAAAAGTTGCGATCCTCGAGTTCACTATTCCTAGAAATAAGATTTTTGCCCCGATATACCTTTTTTATTTTAAGAAGTTCCTCCCCTTTGTAGGATCGCTCTTCGGCAGCAAAAAAGAGTACAAATACCTTTCTGACTCAACATCAGAGTTTCCGCAGAGAGAAATATTTGTTGAGTTAATGAAAGATTCCGGACTTAAGCACCAAGAATCAATAGAACTTATGATAGGAACGGTAATTATATATACCGGTATTAAAAGCTAAAATAATCTAAGGCGCCAAGCGCTCTATCAACCATCTTCCGTCGGTTTGCAACTTGTACCTCAGCCTGTCATGAAGCCTGTTATCCCTTCCCTGCCAGAACTCTATAGCATCAGGAACCAATCTATATCCATTCCAATAATGCGGTCTGGGAACAGCGCTACCCTCAAACTTACGCTCAAACTCTTCAACTCTCATATCAAGCACTTCTCTGTTAGGTATTACGCTGCTTTGATTAGATGCCCATGCGCCTATTTGACTGCCTATGGGTCGGCTTGAAAAATATTCATCCGCTTCATCTTGAGATACTATCTCTACTTTTCCTTCAATCCTGACCTGTCTTTCCAGATTGTCCCACCAGAAACAAAGGGCAGCAAATGGATTTGCGGCAAGGTCATTTCCCTTTTTACTTTCTGAGTTGGAATAGAAAACAAATCCTTCCTCATCAAAGTCTTTCAGGAGAAGCTGCCTAGCTGAGGGCTTGCCTTCACTAGTCGAGGTGGCGAGAGTAAAAGCGTTAGGGTGAATAAAATCACCTCTGAGCGCCTCTTCATACCAATGACGGAACTGTTCAAATGGGTTTGAACTGACATCCTCTTCTTTTAACTCGGACAATCCGAATTGCTTATTCAGTGTATCTTCAGAATTACTCATTTACTCGCTTTTAAAATACTATTTAGTGCTTGCTCTAATTTCGGGTATTTAAATTTATATCCTGAATCTAATAATTTTCGAGGTATTACCCGGGCGCTTGATAGCATTGTCGCATCCGCCATTTCCCCTAGAAGCCCGCGAGCTACAAAACCGGGTAGTGGTAATATGGTCGGACGGTTAAGCACTCTACCAAGGGCAAAGGTAAACTCACTATTCGTAACAGGATATGGAGCGACAGCATTTACCGGCCCTTTTAAATCCTGACTATTGAGTAAATAATAAATTATTCCGACAAGATCATCAATAGCAATCCAGCTCCAATACTGTTTCCCCTCCCCTATCTTCCCGCCAACACCTATCTTAAACGGCGGCAGCATCTTCTGAAGAGCACCTCCACCTAAACCCAACACCATGCCTATACGGAGGTTAAATACGCGAATCCCGGCTTCATTTGCAACCTCAGTAGCATTCTCCCACTTTAGACACACATCAGTCAGAAACCCCTCTCCAGGAGCACTTTCCTCACTCAGAATTTCATCCCCTCTATCCCCATAATAACCGGTCGCAGAAGCTGCGATTAAAACTTGCGGTTTTTTATTGAGCTTAGCCAGTGACTCTGATAGCAATTTAGTCCCCTGAATTCGGCTATTCTCTATGTTGGTTTTTCTCTTCTCTGTCCACCTTCCTGCAATATTCTCACCGGCAAGATGAACTACAGCGTCCAGACCTTCAAGAGCTTCAAGCTCAATTTCACCTTTTGCAGGGTTCCAATAAACTAGATTGCCTGCAGAGCCCTGTACGGATCTTGTAAGTTTCTTAACTTTGCACCCCCTCTCAAGCAGGAACTCCGTTAAATTACCACCTACAAAACCGCTGGCTCCGGAAATTAGAATATTCTTTGTCATTTTTATAGAACTAAGAATAGCATAGGGAATGATTTAATGAAGATGTCACCAACTAATCTATTGGCCGAATGTATCTATGATTGCCGTCTGGTACTTCTTAACCTCTTCAAAATCAAGAAAATAATGGGGAGCGCTTAAAATAGGGAGATCTAAATACTCCCTGTACTCACCAATCCTATTTCTACATTCTGAAGCTGATCCGACCACGGCAAACGTATTAACCATATCATCGCTAACACTTTTAATCATAGCCTTAATATCACGATTGAAAAAGGCGGCCCTTACCTTTTCCGTCTCTTTTTGAAATCCATGGAGCTTAAACGGCGGTTCATAAGTTTTGACAGTCGCATAAAAAGCAATTGTGGCCCGTGCCGCCTCTAGAGCCTCTTTTTTATTATCGGAAATAGCGCAAGTAATTATGGAGCACGACTTGAAATTCTCCCTTTCTCTTTCAGAGGTCTTAAGCCCTATTGCAATGTTTTTAAAGACAACTTCCCTAATATATCTCAATGAGCATACAACATGACCCAGGTATCCGTCAGCAACCTCTCCCGCGGCTCTTATCATATTACTTCCAACGCCGGCTAGATATATCGGGATACTATCTCTTACAGGCTTAAACGCCCTGTGATACCCCTTAGTGGAGATATTGTAATACTCACCCTCATAAGACAGAGGGTTCCCAACATGCAATCCAGAGTTAAAGAGCCTGATAAGCTCAATACACTCTTTTATCCTTGTTACAGGCTTTCCGTGGCTAATTCCGTGCCACATCTCATTTGTGCGTTTTGCCCCCGTGCCTAAACCCAGTACCAACCTCCCGCTTGAGATCTCATCAAGGTCTAGCGCTGTAAGCGTAGTAATCAAAGGACTTCTGACAAACCCTAGCGCTACAGCAGTGCCAAGCTTAATTTTTTTAGTATTTTGAGATACCGCGGAGAGTTGTTGGAATGCAGTTCGGTATAGTTCCGTTGCCCAGACAGAATCGAAATTCGCGTCTTCGGCCTGTTTGGCTAAGAGGACGAGATCCGAAATACTATTTGCATCTAAAATTAGTCCGAGTGGTTTCACTTATCTTATCCATCCTTACATCCCTAAAAACTATCATAAAAAACAAAGGCGGCCCAATGGGCCGCCCGTTGATAAGCAAGTTCGATCTACAGATAGTTTGCAAATTTTTAGTTTTCTATTTTTACTCTACAAACTATTAGTCTTCTTTCTTTTCAGTTTCTTTTTTTTCTTCGGCTTCAGTATTATCTTCAGCCTGTTCTTCTGAAGCTTCTTCAGCTGCCGGTGTTTCTTTGGTTTCTGCAGAAGGTTCTTCTACTTTTTCTTCTTCGGCAGTTTCTTCAGGCTGAGCCTCCGCAGCAGGTTCGCTTTCAGCTGCTGGGGGTTCCTCAGAAATCTCTTCAGCTTTAGCCTCAGGTGTTTCAGACGGTTCCTCCTCAGTCACTGGAGTTTCTTCTACTGCCGCCTCTTTCGCCTCCGGCTCAGGCGCTTCTTCTGCCTTTGCTTTAGGTTCCGATTCTTCTTTTGCAATCTCAACAGTTTCAGCTACTACCGCGGCTTCAGCTGCCAAAACCTCTTCGGTTTTCTTATCTTGCTCCTCAATTAACCCAAGCTCTTCAGCAGACTCTTTCTTTGAACTCTTAGTCTTAGCAGAGCTGCCTTTTGCAGTAGATTTAGGCTTCTTAGGAGCAGCCTTAGCTTTCTTTTTCTTCTTAGGTTTATATTCTTCTTCAACTAGCTCAACAATAGAAATTGGGGTGTTATCTCCCCTTCTGAAACCTAACTTTGTTATTCTCGTATAACCACCAGGACGATCCTTGAACCTTTCGGCAAGTTCATCAAAAAGTTTTTTTAGTACTTCTTTATCCCTTATATAAGCCCCTGCCTGCCTTCTTTTATGAAGAGTTCCCTCTTTAGCAAGGGTTATTATCTTTTCAGCAACTCTTCGAAGTTCTTTGGCTCTGGTATCGGTTGTTTTCAATCTGTTATTACGAAATAAGTCGGTAACCATATTGCGAAGCATAGCTTTTCTATGTTTAGTTGTAACACCGAGTTTTCGTCCTATTCTTTTATGTCTCATCTTCTAATCTCCAATTTGCTCGCAATAAAATTATTGAGAAGCTAATCTCTCACTACGTTTTGCTTTCTCTGCATTGAATACTTCTTGGTCAATTTCAAGTCCAAGACCAAGACCCATTTCAACTAGTCTTTCTCTTATTTCATATAATGACCTTTTACCGAAATTTTCTAAATTTAACAAATCATCTTCACTTTTCTGTATTAAATCTCCTGCGTATTCTATTGAGGCTTTCCTCAAACAGTTAAGAGATCTTGCAGAAAGATCCATCTCTTCAATTGTATTAAAAAGTATTTCTTCAGTACCTTTAATTTCTTGTTTCTCTTCGCTCTCGGGCACTTCATCAATTTCGGATTCATCAAAATTAATAAATATTGCAAGTTGGTTTTTCACAATTTTGCCCGCATATGCTAGAGCATCTTCTGGCATAATAGTACCATTGGTCCAAATCTCAAGTGTAAGCCTTTGAAAATCCGTACGCCTTCCGACTCTCGCGTTTGTAACAGCGTAATTAACCTTTCTTACAGGTGAGAAGAGAGAATCTACAGGAATAGCCCCTATTACTGTTTGCAGCTCGCCTCTTCTTTCAACAGGTTCATAACCTCTTCCCATCTCTACAGTCATCTCCATCTCCAGCTTGGCGCCTTCGGCTAAAGTCGCTATATGATGATCTGGATTTAATATTTCAACATTCTGACTAGTACTAATGTCACCTGCTTGAATATTGCATTCCCCGCTAGCACTTACTGTTATCACCTGAGGTTCATAAGTGTGCATCTTCAGCTCTATACCTTTAAGATTTAAGATTATCTCTGTAACATCTTCTTTTACACCGGGTATAGAAGAGAACTCATGCAACACGCCATCTATTTTTATCGAGGTAATAGCCGGGCCCTGAATAGAAGAAAGCAATACCCTTCTAAGCGCATTGCCTAATGTAACACCGTACCCACGTTCCAAAGGTTCGCAGATGAATTTTGCGTAAAATGGAGTAGCACTTTTTTCTTCCTTTTCTATTCTCTTTGGTTTAATAAGATCTTGCCAATTTTTTTGAAAATCCTTCACCTTGTCTTGCTCCATCACCTTATCTTCCTCCATTTTCTAAATCTAGCCATAGTTTACCCCTAAGGAACTTAATGAAAACCTCTTTATCTTTTATACTCTCGAATAAAATTCAACAATAAGCTGCTCATCAATTGGAAATGTTACATCTTCTCTTGTAGGTAGCTTTGAAACAGAACCTACATAGTTTTCCTCATCAAGACTGAGCCATTCAGGCACTCCCCTTCTTGATCTGAATTCCAGAGCTTCGTGTACCCTTTTTAATTTCTTGCTTTTTTCCCTTACCTCAATCTTGTCACCTTCATTAACCAAGTAAGATGGAATATTTACTACTGAACCGTTAACTAATATATGCTTATGGCCAACTAGTTGTCTTGCGTCATTGCGAGAGCTGCCAAGACAAAGACGATAGACTACGTTATCAAGCCTTCTTTCTAAAAGCGATAGTAAAATGAAACCTGTAACGCCCTTAATCTTTGAAGATTTTACAAAGTATTTCTTAAATTGCTTTTCCCTAAGTCCGTACATTCTTTTTACTTTTTGCTTTTCTCTTAGTCTTACCCCAAATTCTGAAAATCTACTCCGGAATTTTCCATGTTCTCCGGGAACTTGATCCGGCCTTTTTTCAATGGCAGTTTTACCGTTATAGCTACGCTCCCCTTTAAGAAAAAGGTTTACTCCTTCTCTACGTGAAAGTCTATCTGTTGGCCCTGTATATCTTCCCATGTACTATAAAACCTCCTTAAAATCTGCTATAACAAAATTCTTCAGATCATTCAGAATACAATCATTAAACCTTACGCCCATTAAACCCTACGCCTTCCCGGCGGTCTGCAGCCATTATGAGGAATAGGAGTTATATCTCTGATAAATGTTATCTTGAGTCCTGCAGCCTGTATCGATCTTATTGCAGGCTCTCTTCCCGGACCCGGCCCTTTTACAAATACGGATGCGCTCTTCATACCGACAGTAGCAGCTTTCTTTGCCACATCTTCAGCGGCAATCTGGGCCGCAAACGGCGTTCCTTTACGAGTCCCCTTAAAACCTTTCATTCCACCGCTCGACCAGCCTATAACATTACCGGCTGTATCACTTATTGTAATTATAGTATTATTAAAGGTGGCTTGAATATTGATAACCCCTTGTTCTACAAATTTCTTAGCTTTCTTTTTAGTACTTTTTTTAATAGCCATTACTTATCTCCGGGAAATGATTATTTGCCAGCCTTTTTCTTCCTCGCAATTGCAGTTCCACGAGGCCCTTTCCGAGTTCTGGCATTAGATTTGGTTTTTTGACCTCTCGAAGGAAGCCCAGTTCTATGCCTAATACCCCTATAACATCCTATCTCAATCAGGCGTCTTATATTACTTTGAACCTCTTTTCTGAGTTCGCCCTCAACCAAATATTTATTTTCAAGGATATCCCTTATCGCAGCAACTTCCTGATCCGTAAGGTCTTTTGAATTAGTATTCAAATCAATATTAGCTTCTTTTAATATCTGATTAGATATTACTTTGCCAACACCATAAATATATGTAAGCCCTATTTCAATTCTCTTCTCTAACGGAATATCAACACCAGCAATTCTAGGCATAGTTCTCTCCTTCTACCCTTGCTTCTGTTTATGTCTTTTATTAGTGCAGATCACTCGAACCACACCTTTTCTTTTAATTATTCTACATTTATCGCAAATCTTTTTTACGGAAGCTCTAACTTTCAACTTTACAACCTCCCTGCTAAAAACTTATTTTCTTAATCTATATGTAATCCTGCCTTTTGAAAGATCATATGGTGACAATTCAAGCTTCACCTTATCTCCAGGCAGAATACGAATAAAACGAGTCCTCATTTTACCAGACACATATGCTAAAACTTCGTGCCCCTTTCCTTCTTCAATTTCTACTCTAAACATAGCATTAGGAAGCGCTTCAATTACTGTACCTTCAAACTCTATCCTTTCTTCTTTCGCCATATGCTCCCTATTGTTACTGAGTTAGAATAACAGGTCCTTTATCTGTTACGGCAACTGTGTGCTCAAAATGAGCAGAAAGTGTACCGTCAACAGTAACGGCTGTCCATCCGTCACTCAAGATTTTAATATCAGGATTGCCTACATTTACCATAGGTTCTATAGCAATCACCATTCCGGGTTTTAACTTTATTCCATTCGAACGGCTCCCATTACTAGGAACAAAATTCGGAACTTGCGGATCTTCATGCAAGCTCTTGCCAATTCCATGACCAACAAATGATCTAACAATTGAAAAACCCATCTCTTCAACATGTGCCTGTATAGCGCGTGACACGTCAAAAAGCCCTTTATCGGGAGACGCTTCCTGAATACCTTTTAAAAGAGATTCCTCAGTCACCTGAAGTAACTTGTGAGCCAAAGAAGATATTTCGCCCACAGGAACTGTAATTGCAGAATCCCCATAGAATCCATCCAAGATTACGCCAAAATCGATCCCAACTATATCACCTTCCTTCAATATCTTTTTCTTAGAAGGAATACCATGAACAACCTCACTATTAATTGCAAAACATACGGATGCCGGATAGTCGGAATACCCTTTAAAAGCAGGTTTCGCACCTCTTTTTATTGCAATTTCCTCAGCCATCCGGTCAAGATCCCAAGTTGACACTCCGGGCTCCACAATTCCTTTAAGGGTGTTTAGAGCCTCGACAACAATTTGAGCCGCGGACCGCATCTTCTTAATTTCTTCATTGCTTTTTAGGTGAATCATAGTTCCACTTTTTTTAATACCGCTTGAATTCTTTGGAATACCTCATCAATTGTACCCATACCGTCCACCTCAGCCAATATACCTGCACTCCGGTAATAGTCTTTCAAAGGTTCGGTCTGGTTACGATAAACACTTAAGCGATTCCTAACAACATCTTCGGTATCGTCTTTGCGTTCTTCAATCTTTGCCCTCTGTAATATTCTATCAGTAATTTCTTCATCATTAACTTCAAGGGAAACAACGGTATCAATAGATTCCTTTTCAGCTTCAAGCATTTCACTCAGAGCCTCGGCCTGAGCTATTGTACGAGGAAATCCATCTAGCATAAATCCCTTTTTTGCATCTCCCTCTTTAATTCTATCCTTAATAATCTCTATAATTAAATTATCCGGAACAAGTTCTCCTTTATCCATATAGGACTTAGCAAGTGTGCCAAGCTCTGTTCCATTTTTTACAGCAGCCCTTAGCATATCTCCCGTTGATATGTGAGCAGCAACATAGCTATTAGCTATATTAGTTGCCTGAGTACCTTTCCCCGCTCCCGGCGGTCCGAATAATATTAACCTCATTTACTCAAAACTCCCGCATCATACAATAAACCTTTTAGGTCCTTTCATTCCTTTTTTCTTCACAAAACCCTCATAACTATGGGTAATCAAAAACGACTCTACCTGCTGCACAAAATCCAACGTCACTCCAACTACAATTAAAAGGGATGTCCCTCCAAAATAAAACGGTAAATTGAACGGCTCCCGTTCTAGAAATGAAGGAATTACGCATACAAACGCTACATAAACCGCACCTATAAATGTAATTCGCCCCAGTATCTTATCAATATACTCAGATGTTTTCTTACCAGGCCTGATCCCAGGAACAAATCCACCGTTTTTTCTCAGGTTATCCGCCAAATCATCCGGATTATAAATCACAGCAGTATAGAAATAAGCGAAAAATATTATCAACCCAGCGAATATTGCATTATATATAATGATGTTATCAAACAACAAATCAGACGCATTTCTTAAAAATGGAACGTTTATAAATGTAAGAACAGTTGCAGGAAAAATCAAAAGTGATGAGGCGAAAATTGGCGGAATAACTCCAGCCGTATTAGTTTTAAGAGGGAGGTGAGAAGACTGACCCCCGTAAACCTTTCTACCTACAACACGTCTTGGATACTGAACAGGTATTTTTCTATACGAACGCTCAACATAAACTATAAAGGCTATAATGGCTAGTAACAATATAAAGATTAGAACAACGCCGAAGACCGTTAATTCTCCGGTATTAATCAGCCTTACTATATCCCAAAACGCACTAGGCAATCCAACTATAATTGATGCCATAATTATTAAGGATATACCGTTTCCAATACCACGTTCAGTAATTTGCTCACCTATCCACATAACAAAAAGAGAACCTGCTGTTAGCGTGAGCACTGTCATAATCCTAAAAGCCCAGCCGGCTTCCTTTACAACCGCATCACCGGAACCTAGCCCCCCTTCGAGAGTCAGAGCTAACATCAAACCTTGAACTACACAAATTAAGACCGTTCCATAACGTGAATATTGGTTAATTTTCCTACGTCCGGCCTCCCCTTCTTTTTGCATAGCTTCCAAAGAAGGAAATGCCTTTACCAATAAAGACATAATAATAGAAGAAGTAATAAAAGGCATCACGCCCAATGCAAATACAGAAGCACGCTCAAGAGCGCCTCCTGAGAACATATTTAAGATGTCAAAGATCGTACCACTTGCTGTTTGTTCAAAAAGCCTTACTATCTGTTCTGGATCTATCCCTGGTATAGGAACAAATACACCCAACCTATAAACAATAAGCATTAGTGCAGTAAATAAAAGACGCTTATTAAGCTCAGGTATTCTAGGAATAGAACCTACATTTCTATTCATATAGTATCTGCCTTCCCGCCTTTTTCTTCTATCTTTTGTATAGCACCTTTGCTGAAGGCATCCGCCCTAACTGTAAGGGCAAAGGAAATTTCTCCATTTCCAAGTATCTTGATTGGTTTCTTGCCACTTGCAAGACCCACATTTATCAACTCTTGGGGTGTAACAGCATCACCTTCTTTAAACTTGTTTAAATCACGAACTTGCACAAGATCAAACACAAGCTTGTTCGGGCTGGAAAATCCCCGCTTTGGTGATCTCATTTTAAGGGGAGTCTGTCCGCCTTCAAACCAAGGAGAAACTCCTCCTCCCGTACGTGAATTCTGACCCTTATGCCCCTTTCCACTTGTTTTTCCGGTACTACCTGTTCCTCGTCCTACTCTCTTTTTATTCTTTTTTGAGCCAGGTTGAGGAGATAAATTATTAAGCATATTTTTTTACCTTCTTAAAATGAAGTTCACTGTAAATCAATTAACAAAAAAACCGAAACAACTAGATAATATGAAGATTGAATAACCCGTTAATTAAAATAAGACCTGGGAAGATCTAATTCACTAAGCTCCTTCCCCCTAACCTTTGCTACTTCCTCAGGCATTCTGAGCAATAACAGCCCATTTACTGCAGCCACAACAACATTAAGAGGGTTTGTAGATCCTACAACTTTAGAAAGCACATCATGAATACCCGCTAGCTCAATAACCGCTCTAACAGCTCCTCCCGCTATAACTCCCGTACCTGGAGAAGCCGGGTTCAGCATTACTCTACTTGACACATGCTGCCCTAATACTTCGTGAGGAATGGTACTTCCCTGTCTTGGAATCCGGACTAGGCTTTTTCTAGCTTTTTCCATTGCCTTCCTAATTGCATCCGGCACTTCGTTTGATTTACCCAAGGCCACTCCAACAACACCATCTTCATTCCCAACAACAGCAAGCGCTGTAAAATGAAACCTCTTACCACCCTTGGTTACTTTCGCAACTCGTCTAATATCTACAACCTTTTCCTTGAGTTCTAAATCATTTGGATCAATTTTTTCTTTTTGCAAGGAGATCTCCCTAATAAACACTCATTCCGATTTCTTTAAAATACAAGTCCTGCTTCCCTAGCTCCATCAGCAAGAGATTTTACCCTGCCGTGAAAAGGGTAACCGCCGCGGTCAAAAGATACCTCTTTTAACCCCTTTGCTACAGCAAGCTCACCCAAGAGCTTCCCCACAGCGCTAGCAGCATTTAGCTTTCCGCTATTATCGTCGCCCAACATTTCTTTAACCTTAGGTGTCATGGAGGAAGCCGACACCAGAGTATTCATACTCATATCATCTATAATCTGCGCGTAAATGTGCTTTGATGATTTAAATACAGAAAGCCTGGGCCTAGAAGAACTTCCATTTACCTGTTTTCTTACTCTCTTATGCCTTAAATTCCTTTTGTGTTTTCTGCTTGCTCTTTTCATTACTATTTAGCACCCGCCTTTCCAGCTTTTAGCCTTAATATTTCGCCGGAATATCTGACTCCCTTTCCTTTGTAAGCATCAGGAGGTCTTATTTTCCTAATTCTGGCAGCGGTCTCCCCAACTAACTGCTTGTCAATTCCCTGAAGAATCAACCGGGTCCCCCTTTCTTCTACCGTTGCCGCTACACCTTCGGGAAGTGAGTACTCAACAGGATTCGAATAACCCAAATTCAATATTAGAGAATCTTTTCCCTGAGCCTCAACCCTGTAACCTACACCAACTATATCCAAAGTTATGCTAAATCCAGCACTAACCCCGGTAACCATGTTTGACAACAAGGAGCGCGTAAGTCCATGAAGCGCTTTTAGTCTTTTCTCATCACTATTTCTTTCAATGAGGATTTTATCCTCTTCAATTTTCGCCTCTACCCCTTCAGGAATATTCCAAGAGAGCGTCCCTTTTCCACCTTCAACGAGGACAAGACCATCTTTGAAATTAATTTTTACACCCTCTGGAACAGATATCGGTTTTCTACCAATTCTTGACATTATAATATCCTTATAATATTGAACAAATAAGCTCGCCACCTATACCCTGACTACGGGCTTCGGAGCCAGTCATAATTCCCTTTGACGTAGAGAGCACACAAATACCCAAACCACCCTTCACACGCGGGATCTCGGTTTTGTCTACATAAACTCTTCTGCTTGGCTTACTTATTCTCTTGATTTCCTTAATTACGCTTTCTTTATTCGATGTGTAGGCAAGATCAATGCTAATTGTTTTTCTGCCGGAGTCCTCATTGATCTTCCAATTGGACACGTACCCCTGCTCTTTTAATATCCTTGCCAACTCAACCTTAAACTTGGACGAAGGAATTGTCGCAACTTTATGTCCGGCTATTATAGCATTTCTAATTCTTGACAACATATCAGCAATTGGATCTGTCATTTATTATCGCCTCTTAGCGGTTATTTAAACCGAAAACTAATAATTATTTACCAACTAGCCTTTCTTACTCCTGGAATTCGCCCAAAGCTCGCAAGTTCCCTGAAACAAAGCCTGCACATATCGAACTTGCGCATATAACCCCTGGGTCGGCCACAAAGCTTACATCTGTTTCCTTTTCTAACTTTAAACTTCGGTTCCCTGTTTGACTTTATAACTAATGATTTTCGACTCATTAAGTCTTTCTCCTAATTTTTTATAAAAGGCATACCAAATTCTTCGAGCAACCCTCTGGCTTCTTCATCCGTATTCGCCGTAGTTACTATAGTTACATTCATTCCTTTTATAGTTTGGACCTTGCTGTAATCTATTTCAGGGAAAATCACCTGGTCTCTAAGACCTAAAGTATAATTACCCCGTCCGTCAAATGCTTTTGGCGAAACTCCTCTAAAATCTCTAACCTGGGGAAGAGCTAGGCTAACAAGCCTGTCCAAGAACTCATACATTCTGACAGAACGAAGAGTAACCGAACAACCAATCGGCACTCCTTCTCTTAACTTAAATCCCGCTATTGAATTCTTTGCCTTTCTTACTACCGGCTTCTGACCTGTAATACGAGCTAACTCATCAACAGCTTCATCCATAACCTTATTATCTTTACCAGCATCAGTAAGCCTACCAAGCCCCATATTAATCACAATCTTCTCTATTTTGGGAATCTGCATAGAATTTCCATACGAGAATTTTTCCATTAAAGCAGGGGCAACGCTATCTTTATAGAAATCTTTTAATCTGGGAGCCATTATGACTTAATCTCCTCTCCGCTCTTTTTGCTGTACCTGACCTTCTCCCCAGTACCCAGAACTTTCCGCCCAATTCGCGTGGGTTTTGACTCAGCCGCATCATAAAGCATCAAGTTAGATATATGAATTGGAGCCTCTTTTTCCACTATTCCACCATTAGGGTTTGCCTGATTAGGACGCTGGTGACGCTTTACTATGTTGAGTTTTTCAACTATAGCGCGGTCTTTAGCCCTAAGCACCTTAATTATTTTTCCGGTTTTACCCTTATCTTTGCCAGATACCACGTAGACGGTATCGCCTTTTTTTACATGTATTTTTTTTCTATTATCCATATTACCATTCATTTGGGTACCCACTTTTATACAACCTCCGGAGCCAGTGAAATTATTTTCATAAATCCCTTCACCCTAAGCTCTCGAGCTATAGGACCGAACACACGGGTCCCCATAGGTTCACTCTCTTTTGTTATTAGCACAGCAGCATTATTGTCGAATCTCACGTAAGAACCATCCTTTCTTCTTTGTTCCTTTCTTGTGCGCACAATAACCGCCTGGTGTATGGATCCCTTATCGACCTTCGCATTAGGAATAGCTTCCTTTACAGAAACTACCACTATATCTCCAAGCCTCGCATACTTTCTACCGGATCCACCAAGTACTTTTATGCAGAACAATCTTTTAGCCCCAGTATTATCGGCTGAGTCTAAATAAGTGGTTGATTGAATCACTTTGTTACTCCTCCTAAATTATTACAACTCTGCTACTTCAGCCTCTAAAGGACTACCTTGCTCTAGAATCTTACTTACTTTCCATCTTTTGTTTTTACTATACGGCCTTCCTTCGAGTATTAGCACTTTATCGCCTATTTTACATTGGCCGCTTTCATCATGCGCTATAAATTTAGAATTTCTTTTGATAGATTTTTTATATCTCTTGTGCTTTTTAATCTGAACCACATCAACAATAACAGTTTTATCCATCTTGTCGCTAATTACGGTTCCTACTCTGGATTGATATTTTCCTCTAGACATTATCCAAGATACTCCTTCAATTAAGGCCCTTTTCTATTTTAATCGTAAGCACTCTTGCCAGATCCCTTTTAAGGTTTCTTATTCTCGCAACATTAGTGGTCTGCTGAGTTGCTATTTGAATCCTAAGGTTGAAAATTTCTTCTTTCAACTGGGATTCTCTATTAATTAATTCGTCCTGTGACAATTCTCTTATTTCTTGTGCTTTCATCCTAATATATCCCCCTCACCTCTGGTCACCATACGCGTTTTTACCGGGAGCTTATGAGATGCCAATCTAAAGGCCTCTTTAGCTAATTCATAGGAAAGTCCGGCAATTTCGTAAATCATGGTTCCCCTCTTTAGCGGAGCTACGTACCCATCAACATCTCCCTTACCTTTCCCCATTCTTGTCTCGGCAGGCTTCTTAGTTATCGCCTTATGAGGAAACACCCTGATCCAAAGCTTGGCGCCACGTTTCACATGACGAGTAATTGCTATACGAGCGGCTTCGATCTGCCTTGAGGTAAGCTTACCGCAATCCAATGATTGGAGACCGTAGTCACCAAAGGCCATTGACGCTCCCTTTGTAGCTTTTCCTCTAATTCTGCCTTTAAATACCTTTCTATATTTTGTTCGTGAAGGTTGTAACATCTCTAGTCACCGTTATACCGCTTGTTTACTTTTCTTCTCGAGCACTTCGCCTTTAAATATCCAAACCTTAATGCCAATAATTCCATAAGTTGTTTTTGCCTCAGCAAAACCATAATCGATATCAGCTCTTAAAGTAGTTAAGGGAACTCTGCCCTCTCTATACCATTCTTTTCTAGCTATTTCCGCACCACCTAGCCTACCAGAGACCATCACTTTGATACCTAATGCTCCTAATCTAAGAGCAGAGGCAATGACTCTTTTCATGGCACGCCTGTAAGCAACTCGCCTTACGAGTTGAAGCGCGGTATTTTCAGCCACTAGCTGTGCATCAACTTCGGGTCTTTTTACCTCTCGTATATCAAGGTAAATATCCTTGCCGGTCATCTTAGACAACCTGCGTCTGAGAGATTCTATTTCCTGCCCCTTTCTACCAATTATCATCCCAGGGCGGGCTGAGTTTATTATGATTCTAACTCTTTCAGAAGCAGCTCTCTCTAGTTCAATCTTTGAAATAGCCGCCTGATAGAATTCGTTTTTTATCAATTTCCTAATCTTCAAATCTTCATGAAGCAGGTCGGTATATTTTCTCTTCTCGGCAAACCATTTAGAATCCCAAGTTTTAGTAATTCCAAGTCTAAGCCCAACAGGGCATACTTTTTGACCCAATTTAAAGCCCCCTTTCTTCGAGCACTATTGTTATATGACTCATTCTTCTCTTCCTTGCGCTAGCCCTTCCCATAGCTCTTGCTCTTATTCTTTTAAGCGTAGGGCCTTTTGATGAATAAATCTCCTTAATATACAAACTCTCCGTGTCTGAATGCCCCTTCTCAGAAGCATTGGCAACCGCCGACTTAAGCAATTTAGCTATATCAGGAGCGGAGCGTTTTCTGACGGAAGCAAGAATTGAAAAAGCCTTTTCAACCTCCGCCCCTCTAATGAGGTCTATAACTACCGAAAGTTTTTTTGGCGATGCTCTGTAATATTTCTGTACAGCTTGAGAAACCATTATTCACCCTATTTTAAATTATTTTCTACTATCTTTTACCCATTCTTGACTTTTTATCTCCGCCTGCATGGCTATGGAAAGTACGGGTAGGAGAAAATTCTCCTAACTTATGACCTACCATATGCTCAGTAACGTAAACGGGAATAAACTTTCTTCCATTATGAACCGCAAAAGTAAGACCTATCATATCCGGACTAACCATAGAGCCTCTAGCCCACGTTTTAATGATACGAGGATTGACGGAAGCCTTTTCTGCCTCAATTTTTTTTATCAATTTCTCGTTTACAAAAGGACCTTTTTTATTCGACCTCGGCATAATCTCTCCTTAATCCATTCCGTAGCCAATTCTTCTAGGCTTTACTATAAATTTATTAGTTCTCTTGTTATTTCTTGTTTTATATCCAATAGTGATCCATCCCCATGGAGAAACAGGATGCGGGTTACCTTTAGAAGCTTTTCCCTCTCCTCCTCCGTGCGGGTGGTCAACAGGGTTCATCGCAACACCTCTAACTACGGGACGTTTACCCAAATGACGTTTCCTGCCCGCCTTTCCCAGTACAACCAGCTCGTGCTCCATGTTGCCGACTCTGCCTATTGTAGCCATACAGTCTAAATGAATTAAACGAACCTCACCTGAAATTAACTTTACTTGAGCGTAATCGCCCTCTTTCGCTG
>Ga0209013_10000629_pt1 | contig 31979 bp, 29 predicted proteins | sample Cruoilmetagenom2_FD_187291 | JGI IMG/M metagenome (GOLD analysis project Ga0209013, IMG submission 187291) | Oil polluted marine microbial communities from Coal Oil Point, Santa Barbara, California, USA - Sample 2 (SPAdes) (version 2) | ecosystem: Environmental > Aquatic > Marine > Oil seeps ...
CAGTTTCAAGGTAACCGTTGATGGCATTAAAACGACGATTGATAGGCACAAGGTCAGTTTCAGCTTCGCCCACGAATGCTTCGTCAAAATGCTGCAGCAGGATGTCGTTTAGCTGGCCGAGTTCCTTGACTGTTCTGTAATAGCGTTTCATCAACTGTTCTACAGCCAGGCTACCCGGTTTATTGGTATAGCCGAACTGTTCAGCCAGCACGCGTTGATGTTCGAACAGCAGGCGATCTTCACGGCGCCTGGACAGGAAATGCAGACCAATGCGTATACGCCAGAGAAAATTGCGGCAGCGAATGAGGCTGAGGTATTCCTTTTTCGTCAGAAAACCCTGTTCAACAAGTTCGCTGAGCGATTTAGCATTAAAGTGCCGCTTCGTGACCCAGCCAATCATCTGCAGATCTCTCAGTCCGCCAGGGCTTTCCTTGATATTGGGTTCCAGTTTGTATGCCGTATCGTCGTAACGGGTATAGCGGTTTTCCTGCTCTACCAGTTTGGCACGGAAAAAGTCATCGGCGGGCCAGATTTTGTCGGGTGACAGGGCCTCCTGCATGGCATCAAACAGCTTCTGCGAGCCACAGAGTAGCCGTGCTTCCATCAGGTTGGTGATTACGGTGAGATCGGATGATTCAGTTATGCATTCGTCAATAGTGCGTACACTGTGTCCGACATCGAGGCCAATATCCCACAGCAGATGCAGAAACTGCTTGCTCGATTCAATGAAGTGGGGTTCATCTCTGTCCGTAACCAGTATCATCAAATCGATATCAGATGACGGGTGCAGTTCGCTGCGTCCATAACCGCCAACGGCGACCAGGCTGCAGCAATCTGCTTGTGGATCGTCCTGCGTATGCTGATGCCAGATCGTGATCAGTAGCTGATCGACAAACCAGGTCCAGGCATCAATGATGGCGGTGCTGGCAGCACCTTTTATATGGGCCTCGTGCAGCGTGTCCCTGGCCGACTGCAGCATGCTACGTATACCTGCGGCAGCAGGCTCGTCCAGGCCGAATAGTTCCGCTGCAGATTCAGGATCGGGTAGTGTGCTGCGGCGGATGCTGGATGAGGATTTACGTGTGGTACTCAGCGTTCTTCACCACGCAGAGTCAGCACTTCATGGCCGTTGGCTGTAACGAGTATGGTGTGTTCCCACTGCGCCGATAGCTTGTGGTCTTTGGTGACAACTGTCCAGCCATCCCCTAGCAGTCGCACAGCGGCCTTACCTGCATTTATCATAGGTTCAATGGTGAAGATCATGCCTTCACGCAGGACTTCGCCGCTGCCTTCTGTACCGTAATGCAGCACTTGCGGATCCTCGTGAAATTCACGGCCGATACCGTGTCCACAATATTCACGCACAACCGAAAAATTATTCTTTTCAGCGAGTGTCTGGATGGCATGGCCGATATCCCCCAGAGTTGAACCCGGCCTGACTAACTCAATGCCTTTCCACATGCATTCGTTAGTGATCTCGATCAGGCGGTTTACATGGTCGGGGAGTTTACCGACTGCGAACATTTTGCTGGTATCACCGTGGTAGCCATCCTTGATTACGGTGATATCTATGTTGAGGATGTCACTCTTTTTCAGTTTCCTGTCACCAGGTATACCGTGGCAGACCTGATGGTTGAGCGTTGTGCAAATGGATTTTGGAAAACCGCGGTAGTTCAGCGGAGCAGGGATGGCATCCTGCTCATTTACAATATAATCATGGCAGATGCGATCGATTTCATCAGTGCTGACACCGGGTTTCACATGTTCAGCAATCATTTCCAGCACTTCGGCAGCCAGGCGACCGGCGGTGCGCATTTTTTCTATTTCTTCGGGAGTTTTGATTTTGATTGCCATGGCCTGGTGCGGTAATTGTAAATAATATTTCAGGAGGCGGGAGTATACTTTATTAATTTCATTAAGAGGCCTCAATACAAGTGCTGAATATTTCAGGGTTTGGGTCGGGGTCTTTGATCAAGCTAACTCGGTTATCGTCCGGTGGATTCCAGCAGACGGGAACGGGGTTAGCTTGAGCAGATGTTTATAAGAACAGCGCAATCATTGTCAGTATTGGTCGTATGTGATATAAAGCGGCCTCTTTTTGCAAGGCCTGATTCTTAAGCTTTGCAATATGGCGCCCGAAAGGGCTTTATTTAAATTCGATCGCGGGATCAATCTGTCGCGCCCGGGTGTTCAGCCGCCAATGTGCTGAACCGGTGCTTCAACCCGTGTGAATGTAACCCGAACGGAGAAAAAAATGTCCAAGATTTCGCTACGCGATATGCTGGAGGCAGGTGTTCACTTTGGTCACCGCACACGCTTCTGGTCCCCCAAAATGCGCCCCTTCATCTTTGGTGAGCGCAACAAGATTCACATCATCAATCTGGAAAAGACCCAGCCAATGTTCGAGGAAGCTGCAAACTTCCTGGGCAGTCTGACTGCCAACGGCGGTAACGTCCTGTTTGTTGGAACCAAGCGCCAGGCCAGCAATGTCATTCGTGACGCTGCTACCCGATGTGCCTCACCGTACGTCAATCACCGCTGGTTGGGCGGTATGTTGACCAACTTCAAGACTGTCAAGAATTCCATCAAGCGTCTGAAAGATCTCGATGCACAGTTTGAAAGCGGCGACGCCGACAAGCTGATTAAAAAAGAGCGCCTGCGCAACGAACGTGAACGCGCCAAACTGGAACGCTCTCTTTCAGGCATTAAGAACATGTCCGGTCTGCCGGATGCATTGTTCGTTATCGATGTGAGGTATGAAAACATTGCCGTAGCAGAGGCCAACAAGCTGAACATCCCTGTCGTTGCCGTCGTTGACAGCAACTGCAAGCCTGACGGTGTTGATTACATTATCCCGGGCAATGACGACGCGATCCGCGCCATCCGCCTGTACGCGGAAAGCATAGCCGATACCGTTATTGAAGGCCGCCATTCCGTTGCACCGGTACCCAAGGGCAGCGGTGAATTCATCGAAATGGATGAGAAGGAGGCTCAGGCCCTGATCGAAAAGGCTTCTGCTACTGTAGAAGTAAAAACACCTGCTGAAACTACCGTAGCCGCAAATAAGCCTGCTGAAGAAGCTGCCGCGGAGCCCGCTGCGGAAGCGGCACCTGCCAAGACAGTAAAAAAAGCAGTCAAAAAGAAAGCCGTGAAAAAGAAGGCTGTCAAGAAAAAGGCTGTGAAAAAGAAAGCTGTCAAAAAAGCCGCCACTAAAAGCGACGACTCTGACAAATAGCATCTCTCTGCAGGCAGACTGTCATATCAGCCTGCCTGCAGCATTACCCAGGGAGTCTCTGAACAAGTCTTGACTGAATATCTTGAGCCCAAAACACCCAGCTTCTTCGTTAAAGATCTTCGCAATAGCTAGCTATTACGTGCGATCTTTGCCTTAAACCTGAATTTTTTGAATCTCAATCTATTTCAGCCAGACTTATCCAGAGGCTCCCCAGATACGAGGAAATAGACATGGCAATAACTGCATCCATGGTCAAGGAACTGCGCGAGCGCACTGGCGCCGGCATGATGGACTGCAAAAAGGCACTAGGCGAGACAGATGGCGATCTGGAAGCGGCTGTACAGCTTCTGCGCACGTCTGGCGCTGCCAAGGCCGACAAGAAGGCCGGGCGCGTAGCAGCAGAAGGCGTGGTAAGTATATATATCAGTGATGACAATAAGTTAGGCGTTATAGTTGAAGTGAATTCTGAGACAGACTTTGTTGCCAAGGGCGACGAGTTTCAGGGATTCGCAGCCGCAGTAGCGGCAACAGTCGCGAGCCAGAACCCCACCGATGTCGATGCCCTGAATGCTATGCAGCTGGAAAGCGGTGAAACGGTCGATGAGGCCCGTCGTAATCTGATTGCGAAGCTGGGTGAGAACATGACGGTACGCCGTTTCGAGCGTATCAAAGCGCAGGGCGATGCAACTGTAAGCAGTTACCAGCATGGCCTCAAGATTGGCGTCATAATGGCCAGTTCCGGTGGTCGTGACGATCTCGGTCGTGATCTGGCGATGCATATAGCCGCCAGTCGCCCGGTCTGCATATCCACCAGTGATGTGCCGGAAGATGTCGTGGCCAAAGAGAAAGAAGTTTTCATGGCACAGGCAGCCGAGAGCGGCAAGCCGCCTGAGATTATCGAGAAAATGATTACAGGCCGGATCAACAAGTTCCTTAATGAAGTAGCTCTGGAAGGCCAGGCATACGTCAAGGATCCTGATCAAAAGGTTGGTAAACTGCTCAAATCGGAAAATGCCAGCGTACAGGAATTTGCCCGCATCGAAGTGGGTGAAGGCATCGAAAAGAAAGTCGAGGATTTCGCAGCTGAAGTCGCTGCCCAGGCCAAAGGCGTCTGATCGATGAGCGGGCCCCGAGAGCAAACCGGTGTCCGTCGCATCCTGCTGAAACTCAGCGGTGAAGCCCTGATGGGAAATCAGGGTTTCGGCATCAGCCAGGATATGCTGGATTATGTTCGCGTCGAGATTGCTGAAGCCATCGATCTTGGCGCCCAGATCGGTATCGTCGTAGGCGGCGGCAACTTCTTCCGCGGTGTTGCCGGTGCAGCCCAGAATATGGATCGTGTTTCCGGTGACCAGATCGGTATGCTGGCGACAGCCATGAATGCCCTGGCGGTGGCAGAAAACCTCAATCGCAACGACATCGGTGCTGCGGTTCTTTCTTCCATACAACTCGGCAGCTTTACCGAGATGTTCAGTCGCCGACTGGCGGATCATTACCTGGATTCAGGGAAAGTCGTCGTCTTTGCTGCCGGTACCGGCAATCCGTTCTTCACAACTGACACCGCTGCCAGCTTGCGTGCTGTCGAAATTGGCGCCGATGTCCTTCTCAAGGCTACCCAGGTGGACGGTGTCTATGACAGTGATCCCAAGACCAATCCCGATGCGAAACGCTATGACGAAATAGATTTTGACGAAGTCCTGAATCGCCAGCTAGGCGTGATGGACCTGACTGCTATTACTCTTTGCCGGGAAAACAACATGCCGGTGCGTGTTTTTGCATTGCGTTCCAGCGGCGCATTGGGCAGGATACTTCGCGGTGAACAGGAAGGAACTCTGGTAACTGCAGCAGGATAAAAAAATGATCAACGATATACTCGAAGACGCAAAATCAAGAATGGGCAAGAGTGTCGATGCACTCAAACAGGAGCTGGCACGGATCCGCACTGGCCGCGCCAACACGGCTCTGCTCGATGGAATAACGGTCGATTACTACGGCAGCGCTACACCTCTCAACCAGGTTGCTGCGGTGAGCGTTTCAGATGCACGTACATTGAGTGTCGTTCCCTGGGAGAAGCAGCTGGTTCCGGTTATTGAAAAGGCCATTATGGAATGCGATCTGGGACTTAACCCGGTCACTGCCGGTGAAAACATTCGTATACCCATCCCGCCTTTGACTGAAGAAAGGCGCCGTGACATGGTCAAGATGGTCAAGTCTGAAGGTGAAAACGCCAAGGTTGCAGTTCGCAATATTCGCCGGGATGCCATCCATCACATCAAGGAATTGCATAAGGAAAAGGAAATCACTGAGGATGATGTCCGCCGCAGCGAGGATTCCGTGCAGAAACTGACGGACAGCTTTGTTGCTGCAGTTGATAGCACAATCGGTGATAAAGAAAAGGAATTGATGGAGATTTAGGGGGGGCTTTAAGGCGCAACTTTACTGGGCTACACTGCATCCTCGGACCTCGACACGGACATCACCGCTGATTCCGATTCCATGACACCACCTGAATCAAACGATTCTCACGCTACACCAGACCCTCAACAGGGAATACCCCGCCATGTTGCCGTCATTATGGATGGTAACGGTCGCTGGGCCACCAGTCGTGGCATGTCGCGCATTAACGGACACCGCAAGGGTGCTGAATCCGTCCGTGAGATTATCCGCTCCTGTGCGAAACGTGGCGTTGCCGGCCTGACCCTGTTTGCCTTCAGCAGCGAAAACTGGCGCCGCCCACAGCGGGAAGTCAGGCTGCTGATGGAGCTTTTCATCAGCGTGCTGGAAAAGGACATCGATGCCCTCGTCAAGAATGGCATCCGTCTGAAGATCATCGGTGATCTTGACCGCTTTGGAACACGCATCAACAGGCTGATAAAAAAAGCGGAACTGCGTACCGCGGACAATGACCGCATGCAGCTGCTGATCGCTGCCAATTACGGTGGTCGCTGGGATATCACGCAGGCGAGTAAGAAGCTCGCTGCCAAAGTTGCGAATGGCGAGCTCCAGCTGGACGATATCAATGAGGACCTGTTCGAAGCACAGTTACTTACATACGGATATCCGGAACCCGATCTGTTTATCCGGACCGGCGGTGAAAAACGCATCAGCAATTTCCTTATCTGGCAGCTGGCTTATACGGAGCTGTATTTCACCGAAGTCCTGTGGCCGGATTTCAAGAAGGCTGATCTCGACGACGCCATCGCCTGGTATGCTGGTCGTGAACGCCGCTTTGGCCAGACCAGTGCACAACTGGACCAGGCAGACCATGCTTAAGACTCGCGTACTCACCGTTGCAGTCATATTGCCGCTGTTCATAGCGGCCCTGTTTTTTCTCGATATCAGGGGACTGGCGCTGCTGTTCGCAATCCTGCTTGCCATGGGGCTGTGCGAATGGGCAGTGCTGAGTGGGATACAGTCGATAGCCATACAAGCTATCTATATCGCCGGTGGTCTGGGTCTGGCTGCGCTGGTCTGGTTCAGCGGGTATGTCGGGCGTGAACTGTTCATGCTGTCTCTGCTGTTCTGGATAGTCATTCTTATCCGCCTGTGGCGCTACTCCAGTAGTGCGGATGGGCAGAGCAATGGGCCATTTGCTCTACTGGACGGATATCTGGTTTTACTGCCTGCACTGCTGGGCCTGCTGATTCTGGTTGATCGGGACGCATACAGTCCGAAGCTGTTACTAATCTTTTTATTCATTATCTGGTCGGCGGATACAGGTGCCTACCTGGTCGGCCGTCAATGGGGTAGCCATAAACTAGCACCCAGCATCAGCCCTGGTAAAACCATTGAAGGCCTGCTGGGCGGGTTGGCTGGAGCCATGCTGATCGCTGTGATAGCAGGAACTCTGGCATTGCCATTGACCTCCATCCAACTGCTGGTCTGGTTGCTGCTGGCAGCAGTTATTGCGCTGTTCTCAGTGGCCGGCGATTTGTTTGAGAGTGTGTACAAACGTCGGGCCGGTCTCAAAGACAGTGGCAAGCTGCTGCCCGGGCACGGCGGTGTGCTGGACCGAATCGACAGTCTCTGCGCAGCACTGCCCGTATTCATACTGTCCATGGATGGTCTGGGCATTCTCTCGTTATGACACCCCAGAATCTTTGCATACTCGGTTCTACAGGTACCATTGGGGTCAATACGCTCGATGTCGTCAGTCGTCATCCTGAGCGCTTCCGGATCATCGCACTGACCGCCCATAAACAGGTCGATGTGCTGTTTGAGCAATGCCGCCAATGGTTGCCGCATTTTGCCGTCATGTCAGATGCTGTTGCGGCCGAGCAATTATCATTGCTTATCAAGGATGCCGGCTTGGAAATAGAGGTGACGTCCGGTCTGGAAGGACAGTGTCAGGCCGCCACATTCGATGAGGTGGATGCTGTTATGGCTGGCATCGTCGGCGCAGCGGGCCTGATGCCGACACTGGATGCTGTCAGGGCAGGCAAGCGGGTCATGATTGCCAACAAGGAGCCGCTGGTCATGATGGGGCAGGTGTTTGTCGAGGAAGCCAGACACTCAGGTGCTACGCTGCTGCCGATAGATAGCGAGCACAATGCAATCTTCCAGTGTTTGCCCGAGAGTCTTCAAAAGAACGGTGCGACACCGGGGCAGGATGACCTTCACCGCCTTGGGATCACTCGTATCCTGCTGACTGGCTCCGGTGGGCCATTTTTACGACTGGATCCGGACAAGTTTGTTGATGTGACACCGGTACAGGCCTGTGCACATCCCAACTGGGTTATGGGCCGCAAGATATCCGTGGACTCGGCGACCATGATGAACAAAGGGCTTGAACTGATCGAAGCTTGCGCCCTGTTTGGCACCGACCCCGATCATGTAGAGATCGTTGTGCACCCGCAGAGTGTCATTCATTCAATGGTCGAATATGATGATGGCTCGATTTTGGCCCAGTTGGGCAATCCCGACATGCGTACGCCTATCGCACATGCACTGGCATGGCCGGAACGTATAGAATCCGGAGTTGCGAAGCTCGATATGCTGGGTATAGCATCGTTGCAATTCGAAGCACCCGATCGTGAACGTTTTCCAGCCCTGAGGCTGGCGCGACATGCAGCCGAGCAGGGCGGTACACTACCGGCTGTACTGAACGCGGCGAATGAAGTAGCCGTCGCCGCATTTCTGGAGGAAAAGCTGACATTCGACAGGATCAGCAAAATTGTGGAGAAGACCATGTCTGCAGTTGGCCATACAGACTCTCAGGATCTTGATGCAGTATTGTCAGCGGATGCTGCTGCACGTGAACATGCCAATCAATATATTAACTAAACCTACATATGCTGGAATTTCTATATAGTCTTGCCGGGTTCATCATAGCGCTCGGTATCCTGGTCGCTGTCCATGAGTTCGGTCACTTCTGGGTAGCCCGTAAGATGGGCGTCCGTGTACTGACCTTTTCCATCGGCTTTGGAAAGTCGCTCTGGTCCCGCACCGCGGCAGATGGAACAAAATATTCGATCGGCGCCATTCCGCTTGGCGGTTACGTCAAGATGCTGGATGAAAATGAAGCCGAAGTTGCCGAAGACGAACTCGACAAGGCATTTAATCGCAAACCGCTGTGGCGTAAGACCCTGGTGGTGCTTGCCGGTCCTGGGTTTAATTTTATATTTGCCATTTTCGCCTACGCAGCGGTATACGCTGCAGGGGTAGAAGGGCTGGAACCTGTTGTGGGTCGGGTCGTTGAGAACTCTGTAGCCCAGCAGTCAGGATTTCAGCAGGGTGATCGTTTACTGACGCTGGATGGTAGAAAACTGCACACCTGGCAGGATCAGCGACTGTATCTATTCAGCAAGGCACTGGCACGAAGCTCGGTCAGTTATGAGTTGGAGACTGTTGACGGCATGCGGCGTGTGCGGGAAATGGACTTGTCCCGGGTGCCCATGTCACGTATCGATGCCAATCTTGTTGCGGGCGGTATTGGCCTGATCGGATGGCTGCCGGATATACCGCCGCTCATAGACCAGGTCATCGATGGCGGACCAGCGGCACAGGGTGGTATGCGCAGTGGTGATCGCATCACCATGATCAACGGGGAATCCGTGGCACAGTGGCAAGATGTTGTGAAGCTTGTTTCCGCGAGCCCAGCTGAGCCCGTCACCATTGAAGTAGAACGCAACGGTCTGCGCGAAATGCTCACTATGACGCCGGATGCTGTCGATGTCAGTGGACAGTCCATTGGCCGGATCGGTATCAGCGTCCAGCCTGTTGATTTCCCCGAGGACAAGATAGTACAGGTCGACTATAGCCTGCCCGAGTCATTTGTACGTGGTGTGGAAACGACCTGGATGATGTCCGTTCTGACCTTGCGCATGCTGTATAAAATGGCGACACTGGAAGTGTCATCAAAAAATATCAGCGGCCCATTGACGATTGCCCAGTATGCTGGCAAATCCGCCCAGGTTGGGCTGGACAGCTTCATCCTGTTTCTGGCCATCGTCAGTGTTAGTCTCGGGGTGCTGAATCTGTTGCCGATCCCGGTGCTCGACGGAGGTCATCTGTTGTACTACGCCATCGAAGCCATCAAAGGCAGCCCGGTCTCCGAAAAAGTGATGATATGGGGACAGCAAGTTGGTATCCTCCTGCTGTTTTTGCTCATGTCGCTGGCGGTCTATAACGACATGGGTAGGCTACTGAATTAATAAAAAACTATGACTAACTGGCTTAAACGACTGATTGCGGGATTTTTTGTGCTGCTGCTTCTGCATGGGCCCGCCATTGCAGAAGAAGAATTCGAAGTTACAGATATTCAGGTAAAAGGACTGCAACGTATCTCGGCAGGTACAATTTTTAACTATTTGCCTATCAAAGTCGGCGACTTTGTCAATGACTCTACAGTTAATGAAGCGATTAACTCGCTGTTTGATACCGGCTTTTTCAAGGATATCGAACTTGAACGTGATGGTGGTGTGCTGGTCGTCATCGTTTCCGAGCGTCCTTCCGTATCCAGTATCGAGATCAATGGCAATAAGGAATTCGATACGGATATATTAAAGAAAGCCATGCTGCAAATCGGCTTTGGTGAAGGGCTGGTCTACAAGCAGGCTATCCTTGATAAGGTCACCCAGGAAATTCGTTCCCAGTACTACAGCCGGGGCAGGTATTCAGTAGAAATAGATACTACTGTGACGCCGCAGCAACGCAACAGGGTCAAGGTAAATATCGATATTGAGGAAGGCAAGACCGCCAAAATCGGTGAAGTTAAAATCGTTGGCAACGAAGTGTATTCAGATAAACGTCTTCTCGCAGAGGTGCAACTCAAGCCCAAGAGAGGATTTAAAAAATTATATTTCCTCAGTAAACAGGACCAGTATTCGAAAGAAAAGCTCAGTGGTGACCTGGAAACGCTGCGCAGCTTTTACCAGGATAAGGGCTTTCTCGATTTCCGTATTACCTCCACCCAGGTTTCCATAAGCTCAAACAAGAAAAAAATCTTTATCACGGTCCATGTGGATGAGGGCCCTATTTATACCGTCGATGAGATACATCTACGCGGTAAATTTGTTGTGCCGGAGGATGAACTCGTGGCGCTGGTCAATATCCGCAGCGGAGATACATTTTCACGCAAGGAAGTCGAAGCCACCAGCAAGGCCATCAGTGACCGGCTCGCTGCCGAGGGCTATACCTTTGCGAACGTCAACCCTGTGCCTGATATCGACAAAGAAAGTCGAACGGTCTCGTTTACTTTCTTTGTTGACCCGGCCAAACGCGTCTATGTGCGCCGCATCAGTATCGCGGGCAACGTTGTTACCCGTGATGAGGTAATCCGTCGGGAAATGCGCCAGATGGAAGGCGGCTGGCTGTCGACTGCCAAGATTCAGCGCTCTCAGGTACGTCTCCAGCGGCTCAGCTATTTCGACGACGTGAACATTGAGACGCCAGCCGTGCCAGGTACTGATGATCAGGTCGATGTCAATATCAGAGTCAAGGAGCGTCAGACGGGCAACCTGAGCTTTGGCCTGGGTTATTCCGAGTCAGATGGCCTACTGGTGCAGGCCAGCATCTCGCAAAAAAACCTGTTCGGCACCGGCAAGGAGCTGGATCTCAGTATCGACAACTCACGTGTCACGAAGACGGCCCGGATTCGCTATTTCAATCCTTATCACACACCCAATGGGGTCAGCCGGGGCTTCTATCTATCGTTCATCGATATCGATGCTGGCGAGGCAGGATTGGTGGATTACATCAACGAGACGACCAGCCTTGGCGTAAATTACCGGTTTCCTCTATCAGAGCATAATGCCTTTGGCTTCAGTTTCGGGCCGGATCGCGTCAAACTGCAATCAACATCAGAGACACCGCCGGAAATTGATGCTTACATCAAGGTTCACCCCGATGACTGGCTGCTGAAAACAACAGCAAACTGGACACACGATACCCGCGATAGCATTTTATATCCGACCCGTGGCTTCTACGCCATCATATCCGGTGAGGCTGGTTTGCCTGCCAGTGATGTTGAGTACTACAAGGCAGGGATCAGAGGTGATATCTATATACCTTTTGTCTATGATATTGCATTTCGCGTGGGCGGTGACATGGGCTATGGCGCAGCCTACGGCGATACTAAATTATTTCCATTCTACAAGAACTACTACGCAGGTGGTCCAAACTCAGTGCGTGGCTACAAAGCTCGTTCACTAGGTCCGGAGGACAGCGGTTTGACACCGCGCCCACTGGGTGGAAATCGCAAGCTCACCGGCACCGCTGAGATTCTTATACCGTTTTTCGGGGCTGAAACTCAGGACAAGCGATTCGCCCTGTTCGTTGATGGCGGCATGGTATTCGGACCGAATGAGGATGTCGAACTGAACGAACTCCGCTATGCAGCGGGCATTGGACTGAACTGGTATTCACCTGTTGGTCCACTGCAGCTCAGTTACGCAGTTCCGCTCAATGATGAACCCGAAGATGATATCGAGAAATTCCAGTTCACATTCGGAAGGTCATTCAGATAGAATCCTTCTCTGGAGACTAATAATGATGCATGGAAAAAAAATGATGAAAATCAATCTGACGTTGATCCTGACACTACTGTTGTCTGTTTTGCCTGCGACAGCGTCTGCTGAAGGCTACAAAATAGGTTTTGTCAGTGTCGTCAAGCTAATTGAACTTGCGCCGCAAGGTGAAGTGGCAACCAAAAAAATTGAAGCCGAATTCGGGCCACGCGATAAGGCAATGCGCAAGCAGCAGGAAGCAATCCAGAAAATCGAAGAGGATCTGCAGAAAAATGCGCTGGTCATGAAGGCCTCTCAGCGAGAGAAGAAGCAGGCAGAAAAGACCAAGCTGGAACGCCGTTTCAAACGCGAAACGGAAGAATTTCGTGAAGACTATAACCTGCGCCGTAATGAAGAACTAAAGGTACTTCAGAAGGTGGTCCGTGAGGCCATCAATGAAGTTGGCAAGGAAAACAAGTTCGACCTGATTCTGACCGAGAGTGTTATCTATGCCAGCGACCGTGCCAATATTACTGAGCTGGTACTGAAAAAGCTGCGCAGCAAAAAATAGGTGGCCTACCTGCTGTCAGAACTGGCAGACGAATTTCACCTGGAACTGATTGGTGACCCGGCTACCTCGATTAATCATGTTGCCGGACTGGAACAGGCGGGCACCAACGGCATCAGTTTCTATACCGGCGTCCGTCACAAGCAGGCGCTGCAAAGCAGTCAGGCCGACGCTGTCATACTCTCCAGCGATGACTCTGAACTGTTCAATGGAAATCGACTGATCTCTGACAACCCCTACGCCAGCTACGCACGTATCGCGCAAAGGCTGCATCCCCGGCACCAAGCCATCGCAGGCACACACACAACAGCAAGCATAGACGACACGGCGCGTATCCACCCTGGTGCCAGCATCGCCCAGAATGCTGTTATCGATGCCGATGCCGAGATCGGTGACGGCTGCCAGATAGGCGCCGGAGCCTATATAGGACGGGGTGTCTCCGTTGGCAGGCATACCATTGTGTTTGCAAATGCTGTTGTGCATCACGGTACGCGTATTGGCAGCCGCTGTCTGATACACAGCGGCGCTGTTCTCGGAGCTGATGGTTTCGGCCATGCTCGTGAGGGCGCTGCCTGGGTTTTCATTCCACAACTGGGCAATGTAGAGTTGGGCGATGATGTTTCGATCGGAGCGAATACCACGGTTGACCGTGGAACGCTTGGTGACACCATCATCGGCAATGGCGTGAAGCTGGATAACCTGATCCATATTGCACACAATGTGCAGATTGGGAATGACACGGCCATGGCCGGGCAATGCGGTATTGCAGGAAGCACAAAGATAGGTCAGCGCTGCACATTTGCCGGCCAGGTGGGTGTGGCAGACAATCTTGAAATATGCGATGACTCTCACTTCACAGGAAGAGCGGTCGTTCTCAAGAGTATATCTCAGCCAGGGGTCTATTCATCAGGCATACTGCTGGACGAAACATCGAAATGGCGGCGCAACGCGTTTCGTTTTAATCAACTCGATACTCTTTACAAACAGGTCAGGCAATTGCTTAAAGCGTCTGACAATAAAACTGGCTGAGGCAACCCGTGAACAGCAAAGACATCCACGAAATACTGGAATACCTGCCGCATCGTTATCCGTTCCTGCTCATTGATCGCATTCTGGACTACGAGAAAGATGTATCGCTGACGGCGCTGAAAAACGTTACGATAAATGAACCTTTTTTTCCCGGACATTATCCGGGCCATCCGGTCATGCCCGGGGTGCTGCTAATTGAGGTCATGGCACAGGCGGCGGCACTGCTTGCCGCATTGAGTGCCAATGTAAAAGGCGGTGACAGCAATCTCGTTTATTACTTCGTTGGCACGGACAAAGTACGCTTCAAACGCCCTGTACAGCCTGGCGACCAGTTAAAGGTCGATGTCACGCTTGATAAAAAGAGGCGCGGCATGTGGTTCTGTTCTGCCGTCATCACCGTCGATGATGAACCCTGCACCAGCTGCACCGTCATGTTTACCGCCAAAGAAGTTTAGGGAGCCTCTAAACAAGTCATGACTGAACATCTTGAGTCCAAAACATCCAGCTTCTTCGTTAAAGGCCTTCGCAATAGCCAGCTATTGCGTGCGTCCTTTGCCTCAAAAGTCTGTCAGGAACAGACTTTCGCTTCAGCCCTGAAGGGGAGAGGCGCATGGATGCGCCGAACAAATCTGAATATTTTGAATCTCAATCTATTTCACCCAGGCTTGTCCAGAGGCTCCCAAACATGATCTCGCCCCAGGCCATCATCGAACCGGGTGCGCAGGTCGGGGAAAACGTTACAGTCGGTCCATTCAGCGTGATCGGTGAAAATGTCGTGATCGGAGATGGGACGAATATCGGTCCACATGTAACCATCAATGGCCGCACGCATATCGGAAAAAACAACCGTATCTACCAGTTTTCCTCCATTGGCGAGGCACCTCAGAGTATCAGCTACAAGGGTGAGCCGACAGAACTGCACATAGGCGACAATAACACCATCCGAGAATATTGCAGCCTGAATACGGGTACGGTAGAAGGGGGTGGTGTTACGCGCATAGGCAACGAGAACTTTCTCATGGCCTATGTACACATTGCACATGACTGCATACTGGGTGATCACATAATCTTTGCCAATGGCGCCAGTCTGGCCGGTCATGTCACTATCGGTGACTACGCCATCATGGGTGGCTTCACACTGATCCACCAGTTTTGTCATGTTGGTGCACATGTTATGACCGGCATTGCCACGGTGTCATTCAAGGATATTCCACCATTCATCAAGGTGGCGGGCAATACGGCCAGCCCATATGGTCTGAATGTCAAAGGTCTTCAGCGGCGCGGCTTTGACACGGACGACATTGCCGCACTGAAACAGGCATACCGGACTCTGTACCGTTCCAGCCTGTCATTCCAGGATGCGATAGAGCAGATAACAGAGCAGGCTTCGGGCAACACTTATGTCCAGCAGTTCCTGGTATTTTTGACGAATAGCGAACGCGGCGTCGCCAGGTAAGTGGTCGGCGTGTGACCGGCAGGAAGCATTTCACAATTGGCATCGTTGCCGGAGAAGTTTCAGGTGACATGCTCGGTGCAGGCCTGGTCAGGGCGTTAGGTGCATATCCCGCAGATTTCGAATTCACTGGCATAGCGGGTCCCGCAATGCAGTCGCTTGGCTGCAAAAGCCGCTTTCCCATGGAACGCCTCACGGTGATGGGGCTGGAAGGCTTGTTTGGCCGCATCAGGGAAATTTTCTGTATCCGGCGCGAGTTGAAAAACTATTTTCTTGAGACCAGACCCGATCTGTTCATCGGCATCGATGCCCCGGACTTCAATCTCGTACTTGAGAAGAACCTGCGTCGCGGCGGCATACCCGTGGTGCACTATGTGAGTCCGACAGTATGGGCCTGGCGCCGATACCGGATACGTACAATCCGCAAGGCCGTGGATATGATGCTGGCGCTGTTTCCGTTTGAAGTTGATTTTTACCATCAACATGGCGTGTCGGTGACACTGGTTGGTCATCCCATGGTGCGTGAAATACCGTCACAGCCCGATGTTCTGCAATACAAACATGAACTCGGTATCAATACCGAAAAGCGAATTGTTGCAATACTGCCTGGCAGCCGACACAGCGAAATCAAGCGACTGGCAAGCGACTTCCTGCAGGCAGCCAGCATACTGGCTGATAGACACGGAAATATACAGTTCGTCAGCGCAATGCCGAATGATTCCCTGATGAATGAGCTTCAAGATTTGAAGAAGGAGCAGGCTCCATCGCTGGATCTGGTGTGCGTCACGGGACGATCGCGAGAGGTGATGGCCTGTGCCGATGTCATCATGCTTGCTTCAGGTACTGCTGCACTGGAGGCGGCCATTATCGGTCGTCCTATGGTCGTCGCCTATAAAGTATCAACCATGACCAAATTAATGGTTCAGCTGTTTGCCAGCGTAGACTATTATTCTATGCCCAATCACCTGGCCGGTAGACCCGTAGTGCCCGAATTGATACAGGAGCAGTGCACGGTTGAAAACATCAGCCGGGAAGTCAGCCGCTACCTGGAAGATGAACGGGAAGTCAAAAAAGTTACCGCCATTTTTGCCGAATTGAGAGACAGCCTGGACATGGATGCGAATGAAAACGCGGCAGCAGCGATCGCTGTCATGCTGGGGGTCGAGAAACAAGCCGACGAATCCACGGCATGTTGATTGCCGGGGTCGATGAAGTCGGTCGAGGTCCACTCGCCGGCCCGGTCGTCGCGGCAGCTGTCATTCTTAACAGCACTGCGCCGATTTCAGGCCTGGACGATTCCAAAAAACTGACGGAAAAACGGCGCATCAGTCTGGATGTACAGATCAGGCAGCATGCACTTTGTTTTGCCATTGGCTATGCCGATGTTGGTGAAATCGACCAGCTCAATATCCTGCATGCAACCATGCTTGCCATGCAGCGAGCAGTCACAGGCCTTGATGTTGTGCCTGATAAAGTCTACGTAGATGGCAATCGCATTCCTGAACTGCCGTGTGATGCAGAAGCCATAGTCGGTGGTGACGGTACGGTGGCGGAGATTTCTGCGGCATCCATTATTGCCAAGGTGTATCGTGACAGCCTGATGAAGGATCTCCACGAACAATACCCGCATTACGGCTTTGCCAGCAACAAGGGTTACCCCAGCAAACAGCACAGAGATGCCTTGCTTGTGCATGGCGTAACGCCACTGCACCGCAGAAGCTTCGCCCCTGTAAGAGCAGCCCTGGAAGGTTAGCGGCATGCAGACACCCTTCATCCATTTGCATCTCCATTCCGAATACTCTCTGGTCGACTCCACGCTGCGCATTAACCAGATCGTTAATGCTGCGGTGAACAACGACATGCCTGCCGCTGCGATAACCGATCTGTCGAATGTTTTTGCCGTGGTTAAATTCTACAAGGCAGCATTAAAGGCCGGCATAAAGCCGATAGTCGGCTCTGATGTCTGGCTGGAGCGTCCGGACCAGCCGGGTAAGCCTTTCAGGCTCGTGCTGTTGTGTCAGAATGAGCAGGGTTACCGTAACCTGACCGCTTTATTGTCAGAGGCCTATCGGACCGGTCAGCACGTGGGTGGGCATGCCTGTGTCAGCAAAACCGGATTGAAAGAAAATAATGCAGGCCTGATTGCACTGTCGGCAGCCCGTGAAGGTGAGCTGGGCAATGCGCTGCTGCACGGTTCCGCTGGGCAGATAGAACAGGTTGCTGATGAGTACCTCGATATCTTTGACGATCGCTTCTACATCGAACTGCAGCGTACCGGCCGAATTGGCGATGAGGAACATATCCTCAAGGCCATGTCCCTGGCGTCGACGCGATCCATCCCCGTGGTGGCGAGCAATGATGCGCGCTTCCTTGCCAGAGAGGACTTCGAGGTCCACGACATCCGCGTCTGCATTCATGACAGTCGTATTGTCACAGATCCGCGTCGACCCAAGCTCTACACAGAGCAGCAATACTTCCGCTCCAGTGAAGAGATGGAAAGTCTGTTTGCAGATATTCCCGAGGCACTGCAGAACACTTATCACATTGCTACGCGCTGCAACTGCCGTCTGACACTGGGCAAGAACTTCATGCCTGAGTTTCCCGTTGACAAAGGGCAGCAGGTCGATCAGCTGCTGATCGATGACTCACAAAGCGGGCTAAAGACAATACTCGAAAAACACGACCTTGATGATGAATCCAACGTCTACCAGGATCGTCTGCAGTTTGAGCTCGATGTCATCATCAATATGGGCTTTCCTGGTTATTTTCTGATTGTTGCCGATTTTATTAAATGGGCCAAGGAGCATGATATACCCGTAGGACCCGGCCGCGGATCCGGTGCCGGCTCGCTGGTGGCATATGTACTGGGCATCACCGAGATCGATCCCATTGAGCACGAACTTCTATTCGAACGTTTCCTGAACCCGGAACGTATCTCAATGCCTGACTTCGATATCGATTTCTGTATGGATCAGCGCGACAACGTCATCGAGTATGTCACCCGGCGCTATGGCAGTGACAAGGTTTCGCAAATAATCACCTACGGTACGATGGCGGCACGTGCAGTTCTGCGTGATGTCGGGCGCGTCATGGATCTGGCTTTCCCGTTTGTGGATACCCTGGCCAAGATGATTCCACCGCAGCCAGGCATGACGCTCGAAGAAGCCCTGAAGACGGAAAAAGATTTACGTGAGCGTGTAGAGAATGAAGAAGATGTCAGGGAACTGATGGACCGCGCCCGATCACTGGAAGGGCTGGCACGCAACGCAGGCAAACACGCCGGTGGCGTTGTCATTGCTCCCACGGCACTGACTGACTTCACTGCTTTGTATTGTGAGCAGGGTTCAACTCAGATGGTGACGCATCTGGACATGAAAGACCTCGAGTCTATCGGTCTGGTCAAATTTGATTTTCTCGGTCTGCGCACCCTGACCATCGTCGACAACTGTCTCAAGATGGTTAACAAGCTGCGTGTCGGCAGAGATGAGCCGGCAATGACGCTGGAAGACATCGACCTGAAGGATGACAAGGCCTTCAAACTGATACAGGCCTGCGGCACCACGGCAGTATTCCAGCTTGAATCCAGCGGCATGAAGGAGGTCATCAAGAAACTGCAGCCCGATTGTTTCGAAGATATGGTTGCCCTGGTTGCACTTTACCGACCGGGCCCGCTGGGTTCCGGAATGGTTGATGACTTCATTGACCGTAAGCATGGCAGGGCGAAAATCGTTTACCCTCACCCCAGTCTGGAAGATTCTCTGAAACCGACGTACGGAGTTATCGTCTATCAGGAGCAGGTCATGCAAATCGCCCAGGTGCTGGCCGGGTTCACGCTTGGTGCCGCCGATATGCTGCGGCGGGCCATGGGCAAAAAGATTGCGGAGGAGATGGCAAAGCAGCGCAGTATCTTTATGCAAGGTGCGACAGAGAAGAGCATCGATGCCGACCAGGCAGGCCGCATCTTCGATTTAATGGAAGAATTTGCCAAGTATGGCTTCAACAAGTCGCACTCCGCTGCCTATGCGCTGGTCGCATTTCAGACCGCCTGGTTCAAGGCGCATTACCCGGCCATGTTTCTCGCTGCGGCACTCTCTGCCGACATGGGCCAGACGGAAAAAGTTGTCATACTGATTGCCGAGTGTCGCAGTATGGGGCTAAAAATTTTACCACCGGACATAAATACCAGTGAGTACGAATTCGTCGCAGCTGATGAGGAAACCATTGTCTACGGGCTGGGTGCGATCAAGGGGGTGGGTGAAGCCGCAATTGAGGAAATTACCAGCTCACGTGAAGAACACGGTGAGTTCAAGGACCTGTTTGATTACTGTCGGTCGCTGGACCTAAGAAAGGTCAATCGCCGCACAATGGAGACGCTTATCGATGCGGGCGCGCTGGATAAGCTGGGCTCACACCGGGCCGCCTACAGCGCAAATCTTGCCACGGCTATGTCATTATCCGGCCAGGAATCACACAATCGAGCCGCAGGTCAGAATGACATGTTTGGCAGCTCCGAAGGCATCGACCAGGATATCGACTGGATAGAAGTGAATGAGCATTCTGAAAACCGCCGCCTGGAACTGGAAAAAAAGCACCTCGGCCTGTACCTGACCGGCCACCCGCTGACCCAGTATCGCAAGGAACTTCGCCAGATTGTCTCTTCGACGCTGGCTGATCTGAACATCGCAGAAGGCAAGCAGGTCACCATAGCAGGTCTGATCGTCGCCATGCGTGTACGCACGACGCGCCGGGGCGGGCGCATGGCTATCCTGACGCTGGATGATCAGACCGCCTGGCTGGAAATTCCCATCTATACCGAACTGTATGAAACCTACAAGCCGTTGCTGCAGGAAGACCGTCTCGTGGTCATTACAGGAAAGACAGGCGTGGATGATTACACCGGCAACATGCGTGTTACAGCGGACAAGATTTACGACATGGATACTGCACGCGAAAATTTTTCAGCCGGACTGCGAATAACACTCAAGCACCCCGAACCGGGCGTAATAAACAATATGAAAGAGCTTCTGCATACTGCTCGCGGGGGTGCCACGCCGGTTGTCGTTGATTATGCCAACAGCGATGCGCGCGCTCGTATTCATTTGCCCCAGGAATGGTGTGTGCATCCTTCAACAAAATTGCTGCACGAGTTGAAAGTGGTTCCGGGAGTAGGGAATGTGGTTTGTGAATATGATCGTAGAGGGCAAGATCGAGAGGTTTTGCATTAGAGATATCTGACCAAGTTGTTCTACGTATAATTAGCAGTGGGTCGGGGTCTGCGCGAGGCCTTCTCAAGACCCGCCGTAAATACGTCCATGTAGGCTCTGCCTCGAAAGGTCTTGAGAAGGCCTCCCCCATACCCCTTGTAAACTGTGACTTCGGAGACCTACTTTTCACATCCGCCGGGTAAGGGGGTGCGGTTTTCAGGGGTATCCGCGGCCATGGACGGCCGCGGCTAAGCGTACGTCATACATGGATGTATAAGTGTCGCGTGAGGCAGGACGCCGGAAGTGACCATGGACGTATTCACGGCGTCCCCTGAAAACCGTACGCCCTTGGCCGGTGGATTCCACCATACTGTTCCTGGATGAGTAGATGTTCGAGATGGTGGCCAGCTAGAAATTACGGGATTTATCGATACGACCCGATAGCGGTATACTCCCCACGAAGACAAACAAAACCAAGCAATCTCTATGAACATGAACTTCCTCGATTTCGAATTGCCTATTGCAGAGCTGGAAGCCAAGATTGACGAACTGCGTCACGTCGGCGTGACTGACGAAGTCAATATCGGAGAAGAAATTGCTCGTCTGCAAAAGAAGAGCGTCAAGCTGACGGAATCGATCTTCTCGTCCTTGTCGCCCTGGCAGATTTCTCAGCTGGCACGTCATCCTCAGCGGCCCTACACACTCGAATACATACAACGCGTATTTACGGATTACCAGCCCTTGCATGGCGATCGCATGTTTGCCGACGACCCGGCGATAGTCGGTGGCATGGCGAGGCTTGATGGCCGGCCGGTGATGATTATTGGCCACCAGAAGGGACGTGATACCAAGGAAAAGGTTTACCGCAACTTTGGCATGCCGAAACCCGAAGGTTATCGCAAGGCGATTCGCCTGATGCAGATGGCCGAAAGGTTCTCCCTTCCAATTCTGACATTCATTGATACACCTGGCGCTTATCCAGGTGTTGATGCGGAAAAACGTGGTCAGTCAGAAGCGATTGCCCGCAATCTGTTCATCATGTCTGACCTGCAGGTGCCTATTATTTCCACGGTCATAGGTGAAGGGGGGTCGGGTGGTGCGCTGGCTATCGGTGTTTGTGATACCTTGCTGATGTTTCAGTATTCGACGTATTCGGTCATATCACCGGAAGGCTGTGCATCCATCCTCTGGAAAAGTGCTGATCATGCCTCGGAGGCTGCTGAAGCCATGGGGCTGACAGCTCAGCGCCTCAGTGAACTGAAGCTGGTCGATAGAATCATCCCTGAACCCCTGGGCGGTGCTCACCGGGATACCGGGGCGGCAGCGGAAAACCTGCGCACGGCACTGGTCTCCAGTCTGGATGAACTGGAAGCAATGTCTTCGACAGAGCTTCTTGAAAAACGCCAGCAGCACCTGCGCAGCTACGGTATCGATAATTTCGAAGAATGAGAGGGACTCAACCTCCCACTATCTCAAAATCGTTCTCCCTTTCCATTCTGGAAAACACCCTGCACAAGACCACAGGCATCAAGCCTGATGACGCTCTGTGTGTAGCCTTCAGTGGAGGCATGGATTCGCATGTCTTGCTGCATGCATTGAAACAGCTGGCTGTGGATTTTCCTTTCCGTCTGAGGGCGGTGCATGTCGAGCATGGTTTGCATGAAGAGTCGCTGAAATGGGCAGATCATTGCGCTTCCGTCTGCGGGGAACTGGATGTGCCGTTTACTACCAGGCATGTCGATGTCGATTACAAACGCGGCGATAGTCTTGAAGCTATTGCACGACAGGCTCGTTATGCAGTATTGCGAGACGAAATGAGTCAGGGCGAATTTTGCCTGACAGCCCAGCACGCTGATGATCAGGCGGAGACGGTCTTACTGCAGCTATTGCGAGGTGCAGGTATGCATGGCCTTGCGGGAATGCCTGCCGTGACAGAATTTGGCCGGGGCAGCCTGGCGCGACCATTTTTAAATGTCACTCGTGAAGCACTGGCAGTTTATGCGCACGAACATGAATTCACCTGGGTGGAAGATCCCAGCAACCGTGATAGCCGATTTGACCGGAATTATTTACGAAATGAAGTTATGCCGTTGCTGGGTAAGCGATGGCCTGGCGTGGCAACAGCCCTGTCGCGCAGTGCCCGCCATGCCGCGACGGCGGCAGATATGCTCGAAGTTCAGGGTGAAAGCGATCTGACTGCATGTCAGATGCACACTTCGTCAGGTGATGCTTTAACTATTGCCTACCTGAATGCCAGCCTGCTCAGGCGATTACCTACACAACGCCAGGCTAATGCATTGCGTTGCTGGATTCGTCAGCATGATATGAAGCTTCCCAGTCATGCACGATTACATGCTGCGATGACTGATTTACTGGTCAGGAACAAATCGGGTCAGGGCATGGCTAAGTTGCCCGGAGTTTCGTTGCGCCTCGATGGTGATGCGCTTTTCCTGTGCGCTGCGATTGATCATGTAACACAATCTGCACTTGTCGAATATGCATGGGATCCTGCCTGCCTGCTGGAAATACCGGAACGTGATCTGCTGTTGAAAAGCACACCAGCGATGGGGCAGGGGTGTGCAATCAAGCAGCTAACTGGTCGCCAGCTGACTGTTCGCTGGCGCAGTGGCGGCGAGCAATGCCGTATGGCAGGAGATTTTGGCCGCAAACCATTGCGCAAGGTTTTTCAGGACCTGGGCATTCCGCAATGGCGAAGGGATGAGGCTCCACTGATCTATATCGGTGATGAGTTGGTAGCCGTGTCACACTACTGGCAGAATCCGCATTTTTCACCCGCGTTCAATGAGCGAGGACTGGTATTTTCGGTCCACGATAGCTCAGCATTACAGTCATCTTTCGATTGAGAATAGAGTGCCGCTTTGGTATGCTGTTTTCCCGTTCGGGGGACGGTCCCCGCATACATCCTTGAGCGGCGACATGACAAAATATATCTTCATTACCGGCGGTGTGGTTTCCTCTTTAGGGAAAGGCATCGCTGCCGCTTCACTTGCTGCACTACTTGAAACACGCAAGCTTAAAGTTACGCTGCTAAAGCTTGATCCCTACATCAACGTCGACCCGGGAACCATGAGTCCATTCCAGCATGGTGAAGTCTTTGTCACTCAGGATGGTGCTGAAACTGATCTTGATCTCGGTCACTACGAACGCTTCGTTCGCACCACGATGAAGAAAAAGAACAACTTCACCAGTGGACAAATCTACGAGGAAGTTATCAGCAAGGAACGTCGCGGTGATTACCTGGGCGGTACTGTGCAGGTGATTCCGCATATCACCGATGAAATAAAACGCCAGATAGAACTCGGTGCCGAGGGCAATGACGTGGCCCTGGTCGAAATCGGCGGTACGGTAGGTGATATCGAGTCACTGCCTTTTCTGGAGGCCATCCGGCAGATGGGCATCGAGAAGGGGCGGGACAATGTGGTCTACATGCACCTGACATTGGTGCCTTATATTGCTGCGGCAGGGGAACTGAAGAGTAAACCTACCCAGCATTCCGTCAAGGAACTGCGCAGCATCGGTATCCAGCCTGACGTGCTAATCTGCCGCAGTGAAAGCTCGGTTCCGGAAGGGATGCGCAAGAAGATCGCGCTGTTTACCAATGTCCCGGTGGATGCGGTTATTTCGGCCTACGATGTGGATAGCATTTACAAGATCCCGGCGTCATTGCATGCCCAGGATCTGGACAGTATCGTTGTCAGGCAGCTGAACCTGGAGGTGCCTGAGGCGGATCTGTCCGAATGGGACCAGGTTGTCTATAACCTGGAGCATCCCGAATCCAGCGTTACGATCGCCATGGTAGGTAAATATGTCGATCTGACCGAGTCCTACAAATCGTTGTCAGAATCCCTGATTCATGCCGGCATCCACACTTTGACGCAGGTGAATATCGAATATATTGATGCCGAGGATCTTGAGAATGGCAACATGGACAAGCTTGCTGAAATGGATGCCATCCTCGTCCCGGGCGGCTTCGGACTGCGCGGTATAGAAGGCAAGATTCTCGCTGTCCAGTTTGCACGGGAAAACAAGGTGCCCTACCTGGGGATTTGCCTTGGTATGCAGGTGGCCGTGATTGAATATGCCCGGCACATGGCAGGTCTGGAAAACGCCCATAGCACAGAATTTAATCATGACACACCGAATCCGGTCATCGCTCTGATCACCGAATGGCAGGATGCCGATGGCAGCATACAGACACGCGACAACACCAGCGGCCTGGGTGGCAGCATGCGTCTGGGTGGGCAGGATTGCCAGCTTCGTGAAGGCAGCTGGATGCGTCAGTTATACGGTAAGGAAATTATTAATGAGCGCCACAGGCATCGTTATGAATTCAATAACACATACCGTGACAAACTCGAAGAAGCCGGTATGTCTCTGGTCGGAACATCTACAGACAGTAGCCTGGTTGAGGTCGTAGAAATTAATGATCATCCGTGGTTTATCGGCTGTCAGTTCCACCCCGAATTCACCTCTTCACCGCGTGATGGACATCCGCTGTTTAAGGGGTTCATCGAAGCCGCCAGGACCCATCAAGAGAGTAAAAAGCAGACATGAAGCTTGGTGATTACATCGTCGGGCTGGATTATCCCTTCTTTTTGATTGCCGGACCCTGCGTCGTCGAATCACAACAGCTTGCTATCGACACTGCCGGTACTCTGGCAGAAATGACCCGCAAACTGGGTATCTCGTTCATCTTCAAGTCATCCTATGACAAGGCCAATCGAACCTCCGGTGATTCATATCGCGGCAAGGGTATGGACGCCGGTCTGCAGGTTCTAGATGAAGTGCGCCGCCAGATTGGTGTGCCTGTGCTGACCGATGTACACAGTGCCGCTGAAGTGTCTGCAGTTGCCGAGGCCGTGGATGTGTTGCAGACACCGGCATTTCTGTGTCGTCAAACAGACCTGATCGAGGCGGTTGGATCCTGTGGCAAGCCAGTTAACATAAAAAAAGGGCAATTCCTGTCGCCACAGGAGATGACCCAGGTCGTACACAAGGCCGAGGCAGCAGGCGGGGAAGGACGTGTCATGGTGTGCGAGCGGGGCGTCTCCTTCGGCTACAACAACCTGGTCGTCGACATGCGTTCACTGGCTATCATGCGTGAGACAGGCTGTCCGGTGGTTTTCGACGTCACCCATTCCGTACAGCAACCGGGCGGGCAGGGAACCCGTTCCGGCGGCAACCGCGAGTATGTCCCGATCCTGGCCAGGGCAGCAGTGGGCGTCGGTGTATCCGGGTTGTTCATGGAAACTCACCCGGATCCTGACAACGCACTCAGCGATGGGCCTAATTCATGGCCACTCGATCGTATGCAGGGCCTGCTGGAACACTTGCTGGAAATAGACCAGGCAGCCAAGGCCACAGCCTTTGAAGAACATTTATAGATCGACGACGAAACGCACCACACCGTAACACCTCACAGTAAACAGGAAACAAACAGATGAGCAAGATCACAAGAATAATTGCCCGGGAAATCATTGATTCACGCGGCAATCCCACTGTCGAAGCGGACGTTACGCTGGAATCTGGAACGATGGGCCGGGCTGCTGTTCCGTCAGGGGCCTCTACCGGCGTCCATGAGGCAGTAGAACTGCGCGATGGCGATGCAGGCCGCTACATGGGCAAAGGTGTACAGAATGCTGTAGTCAATGTGAACGGAGAGATCAGTAATGCCCTGATCGGGATGGATGCTGAAGGTCAACAGGACATTGATAGCGCAATGATCCAGCTGGATGGTACCGACAATAAAGAACGTCTGGGTGCTAATGCGACGCTGGCCGTGTCTCTGGCCGTAGCGCATGCCTCTGCAGGCGAAAGAGGAATGCCTTTGTATCGCTATCTGGGGAGTGAAACTGCTGCCACGCTACCTGTGCCGATGATGAATATCATCAACGGCGGTGAGCATGCTGAAAATAGCATTGATCTACAGGAGTTCATGATCATTCCCGCTGGGGCACCGACATTTCGTGAGGCGCTACGTTATGGCGCCGAGGTCTTTCACAACCTGAAAGGTGTGCTGAGCAAGCGTGGCTTGAATACTGCGGTGGGTGACGAGGGGGGCTTCGCGCCAAACCTCGCATCGAATGAAGAAGCCATTGCCGTCATCATCGAAGCGATTGAAAAGGCAGGTTACCGGCCCGGTGAAGATATCTATCTGGGCATCGATGCCGCCAGCTCTGAATTCCTCAAGGACGGAATTTATAACCTCAAAGGCGAGGGAAGGGAACTCGATGCGACAGGCATGAAGGACCTGCTGGCAGACTGGGTCAATCGCTACCCGATCGTCAGCATTGAAGATGGCATGGGTGAGGAAGACTGGGACGGTTGGGCTGCACATACCGAATCGCTCGGGTCTTCTTGCCAGCTGGTCGGTGACGACCTGTTCGTCACTAACACGTCCATACTTGAGCGCGGCATAAGAGAAAACATAGCCAATGCCATTCTCATCAAGGTCAACCAGATTGGCACTCTCAGCGAAACGCTGGCTGCCATCAAGATGGCACAGGATGCCAGTTACGGTGTAGTGGTGTCGCATCGTTCAGGCGAAACGGAAGATACTACTATCGCCGACCTGGCAGTCGCGACCAGTGCGGGTCAGATCAAAACCGGTTCCCTGTCGCGTTCGGACCGTGTAGCGAAATACAATCAGCTGCTGCGCATTGAAGAACAACTTGGTGACAAGGCCATCTATCCTGGTAAATCGGCAATCGTTGGGATGATCTGAGCTTAATGACTGTCCTGTGAAACTATTGCTGGCAACGGGCGTAATACTTTTGGTTGTCGTCCTTTATACACTGGGTTTCGGCAAGGGAGGGCTGATCGATCTCTGGGGGATGTTGCAGGATATAGATTCGCAGCAGATTCAAAATGAGCGACTTCAGAACCGTAACCGTGAACTGGCGGGCGAGATCGTTAACTTGCAGAAGGGCACGGAAGCGATAGAAGAACGTGCGCGTTACGACCTGGGGTTGATTAAGCAGGGTGAGGTGTTTGTACAGATCGTAGAGTAAACGTAAGAATTCAGTTGAGCTAAAAGAATCCAAGTAGTGAAGGCTTTCGGGGTGCGTCTTCCAGCAGCGTCTTCTGCAGGGATGCAGAAGCCGAGCTTACAGGGACATATTCACGGCGTCTGCGGGAAGACGCACCCCGGAAGACTGAACGATCTCAGTATAATAAAAACTCGTCATGAAGAAACGACCTCAGTCTGCCTGATCTTCAGGCTCCGCCTCGATGTCTGGAATTGGGTAGGGTAACTTGTGCATCGTCATCTCAGGTCCATCTACACTTCCAAGATGTAGCGATAACCCTTCAATGACAGCCTTTGTCTGCAATACCGCAAGTAGCTCTGTTGCGCCATTCTCATTAACAGCACTGACTACGGTTCCCACTGCTTTGTCAGCCTGATGGGCGCTGAATACCTGGTCTCCAGGTGCAATATCATCAGTGGTCTCAAGTGACAGATAAAACATGCGCTGCTTTATCTTTCCAAGATAGTGCACACGAGCAACGACTTCCTGACCGGGATAGCAGCCTTTCTTGAAATTCACTGCGCCAATCAGATCGAGATTTACCATCTGCGGAACGTAGGATTCCTGCGTCTCAGTTGTGATAGTCGGTATCCCGGCAAAAATGTCTTGTCTGATCCAGTCCTGCTGTGATGTCGAACTACTTTCTGCTTGTCCTGATTCATTGATATACAGAACGCGCTGTTCATCAATTGCCAGAAGGCATCTGTTCTCTGAGCAAACAGCACTGCCAGGCTCTGATGGTGCATCCATTTCATCCCTCCAATCTTCAGGGGTATTCTCGATACTTCCGAGCAGTTTCCCCGTGCCCTTCTTGATGCTGACGTCATCCCGCATGACAAACATGCACAGGCGCGGCAGGAACTTATCGATGACTGAGTCATCCATAATTAACAGGTAGTCATTGTCATCGCGCCTGAGGACTATCATGAAGGCCAGCAACCGGCCTTTGGGTGTGCAATAACCCGAGTAGTGCCAGTGTGAAACCGCTAATGCCTCGAGGTCATTAGTGAACTGGGCATGCAGAAATTTTGTGGTATCGCTGCCTGTAACGGTCAGATAGCCAAGCTGTGTCAGACTCATGATCTGAGAGGTTGAATCATTATTCATGGTTTTGCATTCCAGTGTGTTGCCAGCCAGTGAAATCAGGTGCTACGATGCCCCGCAAGTCGAGATACTATAATTGAATCCATTGGTGACATACACAGCACAATATTGTGATTACATGCCGGTATCGCCGCAACAGGGAATACAGTTGTGAAGCCTGCGCATGCGCGACCGGTTTTCCTGAATCTTCTCCAGATCCGCCTGCCTCTCGGCGGCATACTTTCAATCCTGCATCGTGTCAGCGGTGTACTGCTGGTGTTATCCATCCCCCTCATGATCTGGGTAGTACAGCTGCTTAATGCCGGCCCACAGGGCTATGAGCGCGCAATGGTTCTGTTTGATCATGGCGGATTCAAGTTTCTGATATTCACAGTCGCCTGGCTATTGATTCAGCATTCTTTAAGTGGAATTCGTCATCTGCTGCTTGATATGGGTATTGGGTACGGCTTGCCGCAGGCGCGTGCCAGCGCGTGGACTGCATTTGGGATCAGCCTGCTACTGGCGTGCTGGGTTGCCGTGTTGTTATGGAAATGAAATCAGACAGCAGAGGCAGTTCGGGGGCGGGCCTGGGCGAGTGGATCGCCCAGCGTGTCAGTGCGGTTTATGTCTTCATGTTTATTCTCTGGATGACCATCGATCTTTCCTTGAATCCGATCACCAGTCATAGTGACTGGCAAAGTCTTTCATCCGGTTACTTTTTTCGCGTTACCGCCCTGCTATTTGTTGTCAGTCTGCTGGTGCATGCCTGGACGGGTTTGAAGAGTGTATTTCTGGATTATGTGCATAACTGGCGCCTGCGCTTTCTGTTGGTTATGGCGCTGGCCCTTGTATTTGGCGGGTTCACTATCTGGTCATTCATTGTCCTGGGAGGAATGTGAGCACTTCCATAGAAAAGAGACGTTTCGATTGCCTGGTCATCGGTGCAGGCGGGGCAGGATTGCGCGCAGCTCTGCAGCTTGCCAGTGCAGACTTGCATGTCGCCGTGGTTTCCAAAGTATTTCCAACACGCTCTCACACGGTCGCGGCACAGGGTGGAATGAATGCTGCATTAGGTAATGTCACGCCCGACAACTGGCACTGGCATATGTACGATACGGTCAAGGGCAGCGATTTCCTGGGCGACCAGGATGCCATCGAATACATGTGCCGGGCTGCATCGCGTTTGGTCATCGAGCTTGAACATTATGGCGTCCCGTTCACACGACTCGAAAACGGAAAAATATACCAGCGCGCCTTCGGTGGTCAGAGTCAGAACTTCGGCGGTGATCAGGCCTCAAGAACCTGTGCTGCTGCAGATCGCACGGGACACGCCATACTGCATTCGCTATACCAGCAGAATCTGCATGCGCGTACGCATTTTTTCGATGAATATTTTGCGACTGACCTGCTGGTCAACGATGAAGGCGTAACTCAGGGCGCAATGGTGATCGATATCGAAACGGGTGAACCGCTGATTATTGAGGCCAAGACCACTTTGCTTGCCACAGGCGGCTCGGCGCGGATCTTCCGAACCAGTACCAACGCCATGATCAATACAGGTGACGGTATGGGTATGGTGCTGCGAGCCGGCATGCCACTTCAAGATATGGAGTTCGTGCAGTTTCATCCAACCGGCATCGCCGGGCTCGGTATGCTGATCTCAGAAGCCACTCGTGGTGAAGGTGGCTACCTGATCAACAAGGATGGCGAACGTTTCATGGAACGTTATGCGCCGCGTGCCAAAGATCTAGCCAGCCGCGACGTGGTCAGCCGCGCCATAGCCGTCGAGATTCGCGAGGGCAGGGGCTGTGGGCCGAAAAATGATCACGTACTGCTGCAGCTGCACCATCTGGATGCAGATATCGTAAAACAACGGCTGCCAGGCATCCGTGAAATGTCCATGCGCTTTGCCGGTGTAGATCCGGTCGATACCGCAATACCAGTCTTTCCTACTGCGCATTACACGATGGGAGGGATTCCTACCAATCGCCACGGACAGGTAGTGGCGCCGGAACGCTATGGACCCGAGGAACCCCAGCTGGGACTCTATGCGATTGGCGAATGCGCCTGTGTTTCAGTACACGGGGCAAATAGACTCGGCGGCAACTCACTGCTGGATATCGTCGTATTCGGGCGTGCTGCAGGAAACCATATTATCGAGTACTTGAAGGACCAACGCTTCCACTCGCCACTCAGCGACAATTCGGTGGAGCATGCAATGCAGCACATCCAGCGTTGGGACAGAAAGGGTGACGGAGAGTCTGTCGAGGGGCTGACTCAGGAGATGCGCCAGCTGATGGAGCAATATTGCGGTGTTTTCCGTACCCAGGAAGTCATGGATGAGGGAGTGGTCAAGCTAAAGGCTATAGCGGCACGACTGGATGATGTACGACTCGGCGATCACAGTCGTGTGTTTAATACTGCACGCTACGAGGCCTTTGAACTCGAAAACCAGATGCAGGTAGCACTGGCGACAATTATCTCGGCAGCCGCCCGCCAGGAAAGCCGCGGCGCTCACTCACGTCTGGATTATCCGGATCGTGATGATCGTGAGTGGATGAAGCACACGCTCTATTTCAGTCGCAATGGAGGAGAGCTGGACTACAAGCCCGTACGAACCCAGCCACTGAGTGTAGACAGTTTCCCTCCCGTAGAGAGGGTTTATTAGTGATAAAGTTTTCCATCTATCGCTACGATCCGGACAGCGATACCAAACCCCGCATGCAGGAGTATCAGCTCGATGAGTCGCTGCTCGAGGGCAGACAGATGCTGCTGGACGCAATACTATTGTTGAAGGCGGAAGATGACTCGCTGTCATTCAGGCGCTCCTGCAGGGAAGGGGTATGTGGTTCAGACGCCATGAACATCAATGGCCGCAACGGCCTTGCATGTATCACGCCGTTGTCCGAGCTGAAACAGCCGATCACGTTAAGGCCATTGCCGGGCATCCCGGTCATACGTGATCTGATCGTCGATATGGAACCCTTCTACAAGCAATACCGGTCTATCAAACCCTGGCTGATCAATGACGAACCCGAACCGGAAATCGAGCGACTGCAATCGGACGATGACCGCAAGAAGCTGGACGGCCTGTACGAATGCATACTGTGCGGCTGCTGTTCAACATCGTGCCCGTCGTTCTGGTGGAACCCGGATAAATATCTTGGCCCTGCCGCGTTGCTGCAGTCTTATCGTTTTCTTGTCGATTCCCGGGACAAGGCGACTTCAGACCGATTGGACGAGTTGGAAGATCCATTTCGACTGTTCCGATGCCATTCGATCATGAACTGTGTCGAGGCCTGCCCAAAAGGGCTTAATCCTGCACATGCGATTCACCACATCAGGGAAATGTTGCTGCGGCGCAGTAGTTGAGAATAAAGTCTCCGTCTGCTGGAGAGCCCACCATAAATGAC
>Ga0209013_10000630_pt1 | contig 31940 bp, 24 predicted proteins | sample Cruoilmetagenom2_FD_187291 | JGI IMG/M metagenome (GOLD analysis project Ga0209013, IMG submission 187291) | Oil polluted marine microbial communities from Coal Oil Point, Santa Barbara, California, USA - Sample 2 (SPAdes) (version 2) | ecosystem: Environmental > Aquatic > Marine > Oil seeps ...
TTCCAGGTGACTGCGGATGACGTCCCTGGAATTACGAACGAAGTTGATATGATCGTGAGCGGCAGCACGGACACATCATATGCTTACACCGACGTATATGATACAAATAACTGGCTGGGGACTACCACTGACTGGCAGACAACCAGCAACTGGTCGCGAAGCAGTGTACCCTTGAGTACCGATTGGGTGGTCATCCCTTCCGCCCCCAGCGGTGGGAACATGCCGATCCTGACGGGCGATGCGGCGGTGCGCAACCTGGAAATCCAATCCGGAGCAAACCTGGACCTGAGTACTCACAAACTGACCGTAGAGGACTCCCTGGTGAACAACGGCACCCTCATACAAACCGCGCCCAGCGTTCCTTCAGGAAGCGGGACCGTGTTCTTGAATATTACGAACGCTTCAGGCGCGCAAGAGAAGTACCTGGGGGTGGAGATAACACCCACCTCAGGCGCAATGGGCAGTACGACGGTGGCAATCAGCGGCAACACCGAGTGCACGGTAGCCGATCCCAGCGATACGGTTAACCGCTGCTTCGAGATCACCCCCTCATCGGCACAGACCGCCAGCATACGTTTCTACTACCTGGTAAGCGAGCTGGATGGGCAGGACCCGGACGGCATGCAGGCCTGGCATTGGGGCGGGAGTTCCTGGACGGTTGCCGGCAGCGTGGACGTGCGTGATGATGTTTACCCGGATTACAATTGGGTGGAGGTCAGTGGGGTGAATGCGTATTCGCCCTTCACGCTGAGCGATAAGACCGGCGGGCCGACAGTTGTTACGATAACGGAGTTCGCTCCGAAGCCGGATGCGAGACTGTTGGGTGTGCTCTTCTTGCTAGCAGCCGTCATCCTTGCCGCAGGTGGGTTTGTCCTGCTCCGGCGTAAGCGGGCCTGATAAAAAAACTTTGGAAGTGCGTGCCACGCACGGCTCAGGCGTCCCCAACGCCTGGAAGTACGTGGCACGTTTTGGTAATCGCTGATATTATTATTACCCATCCCTGGGACTTTACGGAAGAAGCAGGTCATTTTTTTACTTATTACGCTTACTCCAATCTGGATCGATGGGGCGATTACGGTGGTCTGCTGTGATGCAAAAAAAGCTGCCAAGATATGGGTAAATCCTTCAGTGAGATGAATATAAGAAAGCAGCACCGCGATCAAGCGGTCGGTTGAGTTGGATTGCAATAGTGAACATTGAAGATGACTAACATAGCAGTTCTCACCGATTTCGATGGAACGGTCACACCCCAAAACGTGATGGATTCACTCTACACGAAGTTTGCGAGCCCTTCAGTTCGTTCCATTATGCAGAGGTGGATCAGGGGCGAAATCAGTACGATGGAGGAGGTGGAAGGCGTCTTTGAGACTGTGACAGCCACCCGCCAGGAGATGGAAGCCTACCTGCAGAAATTCGATATCGATCCCGGCTTCAAGCGTTTATTGGCATTATGCCGTGAGCGAGATTATCCATTCGCCATTGTGAGCGATGGTCTGCGTTGGTACATCGATTACATTCTCGCTCTCTACAGCGTGGGGGGAATCAAAGTGTACGCCAGTGAGATTTTCTTCATGGACATTGGGTACCGTTTTGAATATCCCTGGCTCGATCCTGCTTACCCGTTACGCGGCGTGGCTAAACCGATGATCGTGAAGGATTATCAAAGTAAAGGGTATCAGGTAGTGTACGTAGGTGATGGGCTGAGCGATGTCGAGGTAGCAGGCATTGCAGATATATTGTATGCGAAGGATGTTCTTCTAGAGGAGGCCAGGGAGCGGGGAATCGAGGTGAGGGAATTTAGGGATTTATATGATGTATATAGAGATTTGTGATTTGACTTTTACCTCTGGATTATAGAAACTGTCTTTGTCTCCCTGTTCAAGAAAACGTAAACAGCTATCCCCATTAGTAAAGTTATGAATACACTATAGATCATCACTTGTGGACCGATAGTTTCAAAAAATTGCCCCACGATCCATGGGGGAATCATAGCTCCGAGAGCACTACCGATCACAAAACGGCTGGTGATTTTTCCGGTTATCTCCATTCTGCGCTCAACGAGTGAAACCGTGGTCGGAAATAAGGATGCGGCGGAGAGCCCTAACCCTGCCGCTCCGATCCATATTGATGTAATTGAGAAGGGCGATAATAAAATGATACCTATGCTGAGTAGACAGCCAATCAGATCCCCCAACAGAATGGTACTAGGCTTAAAACGAATAGCAACCGGGATGGATAAAAGACGACCGACAGTAAACGCTCCCCAAAATATAGAAGTCAGATAGGCTGCATTGGCCTCGGAGGTTAGACTTAACCTTACAACATAACTATATATCCAACCACCGAAAATATTTGCAAAACTTGAATAACAGAAAATAAACAACGCCGCCAGGAACACCAGAAGCTGGTTCGTTCGCGCTGAAGTGTACCCCTGCTCACCAGCCGGTATTGGTTGGCGGGGAATCAGAAAAAATTGAAATGCCGCGATGAGGACGAAGCCGGTAATGACCCAGTAACCCCACGAAACGCTACCGCTAATTATTATGGCCTGCGCAATGATAATCGGTGCTAGAAATGTGCCGACACCGTAAAACATATGCAGTGCGTTCATAAATGGACCAACATTTTTGCCATGCAGCCAAACGATTAACGTATTCCCACCAACATCCACGATCCCCTGGGAGATACCTATCAGGAATATGATGACTATTAAAATCCAAAGCAAGGAAACGTGTGGTGTAAAGAAGAGAGAAATTCCCAGCCCAATCAATGCGATTGCTATTAGAGGATGACCGGACACGCGATCGAAAAGATACCCGCCGGCGAAAGAGCCCCCTAAATAACCCAGGGACCGTGCAACGAATAACAGGCTGATTTGACTGATACTGGAATGTGTCAGGTCAGCAAGATAGGGAAGTGTCGGACCAAGAACTGCTCCCACCAATCCCAGTCCGATGAATGCCGAAAAATAGGCGAATGTGTCGATCGCTCGCCGTTTACGCTCTGATGACATTTGCACCAAGAATACTTTTTTCAAATATAAGTTATTCGAGAGGCAAACTAACGGGTTGCCCACGCTCCGCTGATGTATAGGCTGCAACGACAACCTCAACTGCTTTGAAGCCATCGTAGCCAGTTACACACGGCTCTCTCTTCTCCTGGATTGCGGTGATAAATTCATTTAGCATGGCTTGATTGGCGTTTGAACCCCAGAATGCCCAGCCGGCGCGCTGCCAGGCGTGGCTGTAAACGGTCAGGTTCTGGCGAAATGCGTCAACCAGGATGGCGCCTCGTTCAGTGATCATTTCAAAAGCCAGCCCGCCCCACGAAGGCCAATATGGCGGTCTGCTCCAGCTGGAATCAATCGTTGCAAATGTCCCATTCTCAAAGGTGATCATCTCCAGCCCACCGGTTTCCACATCGACCTGGTCAGCGTGGATTATATGATTGGTCTGAGCGTACACTTCGGTTACATCTTTACCTAAATACCAGCGCATGATATCCACCAGGTGTACAGTGTGATCCATTACTGCTCCGCCGCCGGCTAACGTTTTATCCACGAACCAATCGCGATGCACACTGGGGAGCTCTCCCTGGTTAGTTGAGTTGAAACAGTAGACTTCTCCAAAATCACCTGCATCGAGCCTGTTTTTCACTTCCACTAATGGGGTGCTAAAACGCATTGGGAAAGCCGTCATGAGAAGTACCCCTGCCCGGTGGCAGGCATCGACTATCGCGCGGGCATCCTCGATGGTGGTGGCGATCGGTTTCTCGCACAATATATTCACTCCGGCATCCGCTGCCATTTCTACCAATTGGCGGTGTTTATTGTTCTCCGAGCAGATGATCACACCGTCAGGTGCAGCATCAAGAACCTCTTCAAAGGTCTGGAAGAAGCGAACTTCGTTCTCGCGTGCGATTTGTTTGCCGCGACTGCTGTCCTCATCCGCTACACCGAGCAGCTCAACCTGCGGGATTGTGCGCAAATTCTGGATATAAGCTTCTCCATGATGGTGCGCAAAGCTCAATATACCGATTTTCATGACATCAACTCCATAAAACTGGCCAGGCTAACCGCCTCACCTGACCTGGCTGATTGGAATGCGGCCTGGGATATTTGAACAGCGGCCAAACCATCTTCTGCGGAAACGCGTGCGATTTGATTACCCTGCAGTGCGGCGTAGAATTCCTTGATTTGTGTCGTATATGGACTTTCACTGAGTGGGCTGGATGGTAGGGCAACGTCTGGGGTGTCGCCTTGACCGCTCTTCAGCAACAAGCTCTGGATAGGGGCAGTGTTGTCCGAATCAAACTCGATCAAACCTTCGTCGCCGGAAATTTCGATGTGAGTCCTAAATGTATGCGGAGGGTACGCCCATGCTCCCGTGATGTGGGAGAGGGTATTATTGCTGTGTCTCAATATCGCCAGCCCGTAATCAATGGGGGCGTCGGGATGCCTGGTGCTCACTTTTTGGGCATACACACTCTCTACCTCTCCGGCGATCCAGCGAGCGTAGTCGAAATCATGGATCATCAAATCCAGCAGGATACCGCCAGATTTTTCCTCATCCAGGAACCAATTGCCTAGCGGTTTTTTGGGGCGGTAGCTGCCTCGTGAAAGTCGAATAATTCCAGGGTGACCGATCTGCCCTGCATCGACCGATGCTTTGGCGAGTGCATATTCGGGGAAATAACGCACCACGTGGGCGACCAGAAGCTGCACGCCGGCATTCCGGCAGGCAGCGATCATTGCGGAAGCCTGTTTTACCGTCCTGGCGAGCGGTTTTTCGCATATGACATCTTTACCAAAAGCGGCTGCTGCCATCACCATTTCAAAGTGTAAGTGCGTCGGTGTACAGATATCCACAACGTCAACCTTCGCCAGCATGGCAGCAAAATCAGGGTAGACGCTCGCCCCATATCTAGTGGCGAGTGGTTGAGCTTCTTCCACGGTTTCGGCGACAATTCCCGCAATGTTAGCGTCTGTTTCTGACCAGGCTTGTGCGTGAGTCGCACCCATGAACCCAGCTCCGGCTATTCCGATTTTCATCTATTCCTCCGTAAACTACTTGATCGCACCCGCAGTAACTCCTCGAATCAACTGCCTGGAAAAAATTAGATAAAAAATTAAAATCGGCACCATCGCCAGGGTTAGCGAAGAGAGTACTGCGTTCCAATCACTGACGAACTGCCCCAAAAATTGCTGTACACCTAGAGTCACTGTGGCGGTTTTTGAGCCAGGTGCAACAACAAGTGGGAACCACAGGTCATTCCAGATTGGGATCATGGTGAAGATACCAATCGCTCCCAACGCTGGACGCACCAACGGGACAACCAGTGTGAAGACGCGGTATTCGCTGGCGCCATCGATGCGGGCAGCATCCTTCAATTCTTTCGGTACCTGGCGGAAGAATTGAGACAATATAAATATCGTCAGCGGCAGCGCCTGGGCGATGTAGATCAGGATCAAACCTGTTAATGTATTGACCAAGTTGAAATTCACCATCAGTTTCAAAATTCCGACCGTTCCTAGCCTGATAGGGATCATGATCCCTATTGCCAGGTAGAGGCCCAGTAATGCGTTTCCCGGGAAGGGATATTCCGCCAGGGCAAAAGCCGCCATTGCACCAATCAACAGCGTCAGAACCAGGGCTGTGACCGTGATGATGATGCTGTTCATGAAATAGACCTGGAAATTTGACCGTTCCAACACCGTCTCGTAGCCAATCAAACTGAAAGTTTCGGCGTTAGGGATTTGGAACGGCATCCCAAAAATCGCTTTGCGGTCTTTAAACGAATTGATGATGATCATAATGATGGGGAACAGGACGATCACTGCGTAGCTCAATAAAACCAGGTGGGGAAGCAAACTTCCTAGAAAACGGCGGGTCCGGTATCCCATCGAGAGGCCCGAAACTTTGTCATCGTTCATTGCTGTAGTCATCGCTTCTCCTCACATTTCTACCGTTTGAATCCGGCGCTGGAATAAGAACATGTAGATCAGAACACCAGTCAGGATGATTAAGAACATCATTGCCGCCACTGTAGCACCCATGGTTGGATTGCCCAACTGAAGCTGTTGACCGAAGAAGGTGCGGTAAAAGAGGGTGCCCATGATATCGGTCGCGAAATCCGGACCTGCGTTGGCGCCCTTCATTGTATAGATCAAGTCGAAGGCGTTGAAATTTCCTACAAAGGTCAGGATGGCGACGATACCGACGGTTGGCAGGATGAGGGGGAACTTGATGCGCCAGAAGGTCTGCCAGCCCGAAGCGCCGTCTACGCGGGCGGCTTCCATCAGTTCCTCGGGAATGCCGATCAAAGCGGCGAAGAACAGGATCATTGGGATTCCTACAAACTGCCACACAGAGATCAGCGATACGGTAATCAGCGCCGTATCAGGTAAACCCAACCAGGGTTTAAACAGACTTTCTAGACCCACTGCTTGCAGGATGCTCTCTGACACCCCCCACAATGGATTAAGTATGAGCTGCCAGATAAATCCGATGATCACCACGGAAAGCACCGTAGGCATAAATAGCACCGTGCGGTAGATGCTGCTTCCCCTGAGACCAGAAGCCAACAAGGCCGCCAGCAGCAATCCGATTGAATTCTGCACGACCATGTGTATGGCAAAGAAAATCAGGTTGTTCTTCAGCGCTCCCCAAAATCGGGGGGCATAATTTGAATCGGTAAACAGGGTGATGTAATTCTGGATTCCTGCAAATATCTCCTGATTCTGTTCGCTGGTAGTGAAAAAACTGAGACGCAGCGAATCGAGAAGCGGATAAACCATAAAGAGGGTATAGATGATAACTGCTGGAGCCAGGAATACCAGGATGTGGAAGGGAAATGGTTTGCGATGCTGCTTTTTTTCCATTGGACCAGACCTCCGGATGATTTTAAATATTATACTCGGCGGTAGAGAATTGTACCGCCGAGTATAAGGCTGCTGTTCAACTTACTCCAATTACGGAGTGTACCACGAGTCTAAACCAGCCTGGATTTCCTGGGCTGCTTCTTCGGGTGTCATGGTGCCGTTGATCACGGCCGCGCTGACGCGCCACAGCTCATTCTCCAGGTTCGGCTCACCGCGTGAGAGGATCTGGTAGGAATTACGAATGGTCTCTTCGCAAGTCTCTCGCCAGCTCAAGAACTCTTTCGCCAACGGGTCTTGCAGTTCGATTGAGGCGTTGGAGAGGGTGAAGAAACCGGGCAGCGCGTTGCTGTACAGTTCGGCGAACTCGGACGTGGTCATCCACTCCAGGAAGATCTTAGCCGCATCCGGATTTTCGGTGGCGGTGTTCATCCCCAGGGCAATGTCGGTGTGGTCACTGATGTAGCAGGTGTCACCGGAGCTCGCAACTGGAGGTGGGAAAATGCCCATCTCGAAATCTGCCTGGTCTTCAAAAACGGAGATTTCCCAAGAGCCGGTCGGGTAGATCGCAGCTCTGCCCAGCGTGAACAGGCTCTGCGCGTCCGGGTACTTGACCGCTTCGAAGCCGGAAGGCATGTAGTCCGCCCATCGTGCCAGCTCCGCCCAGGTGTCGACGTACTGCTGGTCGGTGTACTTCTCTGTACCGGCGATCAGCCCCAAACGACCTTCCTCGCCCATCCAATAGTTCGGGCCGATGTTCTGGAAGCCCATCGTGGCGGCTTCCCACTGGTCGGCACTGCCCATCCCCAAGGCATCGTAAGTGCCGTCTGCCTTGATGGCGTCCAACACAGCGAAGAACTCATTCCGGGTGGTGGGCTCTTCCAGGCCAAGCTCACTGAAGGCGTCGGCGTTGTAGAAGAAGCCGTGGATCACGGAGGCCATCGGCACGCAGAAGACGTTCGAGCTGTCATCGGTGATCCAGGCGCTCTTGGCCACATCGCTGAAATTGTTCATGCCGGATAAATCATTGAGTGATGCCAGGTGTCCCTGGTTATACAAGCCCAGAGAAGTATCGAACGGACGGCAGGTGATCAGGTCACCGGCGGTGCCACCTTCGAGCTTGGTGTTCAGCACGCCGTTGTACTCTGCAGGTGCCGTAGGGGCAAAGACGACTTTGATGTTCGGGTGCTGGGCTTCGAAGGCCGGGATGATGAGATCCTGCCAGATGGTCAGGTCGTCGTTGCGCCAGCTCTCGATGGTCAGGGTGACCTCTTCCATCGGTTCCTCGGGAGCTACCGCTTCCGGTTCTCCAGATGGTGTATACCAAGAGTCAAGGCCTGCCTGGATTTCCTGGGCCGCTTCTTCGGGAGTCAGGGATCCGTTGATCACGGCTGCGCTGACGCGCCACAGCTCGTTCTCCAGGTTTGGCTCACCACGAGAGAGGATTTGGTAGGAATTGCGAATGGTCTCCTCGCAATCATCTCGCCAGCCTAAAAACTCGTTCGCGATAGGATTCTCAAGATCAATCTTGTGGTTGGAGAGGGTGAAGAAACCGGGCAGCGCGTTGCTGTACAGTTCGGCGAACTCGGGCGTGGTCATCCACTCCAGGAATGTCTTTGTAGCCTCAGGATTTTCGGTGGAGGTGTTCATGCCCAGGGCAATGTCGGTGTGGTCGCTGATGTAACAGGTGTCGCCTGCGTTAGCCACTGGAGGCGGGAAGATGCCCATAGCGAAGTCAGCCTGGTCTTCAAAAACGGAGATTTCCCAGGAGCCGGTCGGGTAGATCGCAGCTCTGCCCAGGGTAAACAGGCTCTGCGCATCGGGGTACTTGACCGCTTCGAAGCCAGAAGGCATATAGTCCGCCCACTGTGCCAGCTCCGCCCAGGTGTCGACGTACTGCTGGTCGGTGTACTTCTCTGTGCCGGCGATCAAGCCTGTGCGGCCTTCCTCGCCCATCCAGTAGTTAGGGCCGATGTTCTGGAAGCCCATCGTGGCGGCCTCCCACTGGTCGGCACTGCCCATCCCCAAGGCATCGTAAGTGCCGTCTGCCTTGATGGCGTCCAGCACGGCGAAGAACTCATCCCGAGTGGTGGGCTCTTCCAGGCCAAGCTCGCTGAAGGCATCGGCGTTGTAGAAGAAGCCGTGGATCACGGAAGCCATCGGAACGCAGAAAACGTTCGAGCCGTCGTCGGTGATCCAGGCACTCTTGGCCACATCGCTGAAATTGTTCATGCCGGGCAAATCATTGAGCGATGCCAGGTGTCCCTGATCATACAATCCCAGGGAGGTATCGAATGGGCGGCAGGTGATCATGTCACCGGCGGTGCCACCTTCGAGCTTGGTGTTCAGCACGCCGTTGTACTCTGCAGGTGCTGTGGGGGCGAAGACGACTTTGATGTTCGGGTGCTGGGCTTCGAAGGCTGGGATGATGGAGTCTTGCCAGATGGTCAGGTCATCGTTGCGCCAGCTTTCAATGGTTATCGTAACTTCACCTTCTTCTTCGGGAACAACCGGCTGCTCTGCTTCAGGTTCCGCTGGAGCTTCGGTTGGTTCTTCGGCGGCATCAGATGCACAGCTCGCCAGGAGCAGCGCGAGCATTACGAAGAGTGTAACGAGTATCAAAATTTTCTTATTCATTTCTTCTTTTCTCCTATCTGGTTAAATTTTTTATTGTAACTAAGTATTATCGTCAATATGAGTTTGGTGATATTTAATTCACGCACCTCCTTTCAGATCCTTTAGCATCTTTAATCGATGTCGAGTAAATGATTAGCCTCAGTGTGATCTGATGATTATACTTCCTGTAGTTTGTCCAGTCTTTCATATACCTCGTTCGCGAAGCGTTCGAAGTGTCCTTGAATATATGATTGAATTCTAAGAGATGGATCATCGATAAGCGGTGTGAGATCCATGGCAAAGGCCATCCCGGTGGATATGTCGGTCGCATGGGATGCGAAGTAGGTTGCATTCGCGCGCCGTCTTCCTATGGTCGCCAGGTCATAACGTTTTCCGCCACTTATTTGGGAATCGAATACGCCGAGCAGCGCGATTTGAAGGTTTTCATGGGATGAAGAATCAAAGACCACCTTGTCTGAGTCGATCATCCAATCCAGATCGCGCCATACCTCGCATCCAAAAAGCTTCTGGGGGCGTCTTCCTTTTGGAAGACCCCGTATTGCCTGAATGACCCTGAGGGTTACAGCGACGTGAGTATCGTGCTTGTCGGCGAGGTTATGTGTGTATACAAAACCGGGACTGGCTTCGTCTATCAAATGTGCAATGTCTTCAACGGGGTCTTGGTTCGATCCATCTTTGATCGCAGAACTAGGGTAGTCGAGAAAAACCTGAGCAGCGTATTCGCCGACATAAGCTGCCTTTTTTTGTTCTATGACCCGGACTGCCTGCATTTCTTCGTCCGTGTAATCTTTATAGAGGTCGTCTCTCGGTGATCCACTGCCATTAGTAACCACCACACCCGTGAACCATTTATCCTGGCGCTGAAAACACTTGAGAATACCATCCACGGCCATTATTTCTATATCATCCTGATGCGCCCCGAAGGCCATGTGTGTCGTTCTTTCTATCCCATCTTTTTCATCGATGGCATCTGGAATGTATGTTTGCGCGGAATCGAGTTTGAAATTCATGGTAATTATCCTAGTTCTGGCAGGCTTGCTGCGGCAATGGATTGCCCTACCCGGCGGCTCTTTTCGTCGGGGAGCTGGATTTTGATACTTTCGAAGAGTTCAGGAAATTCAGCCGCGATCACCTGGTTTGCGGTGTCCACTATTGTTTTTCCCCCAAAACCCGAAGTGCAGCGACCCAATATCAGCACGTGCTTCAGTTCATAAAAATCAGCGTAATGGGCAATTGTGTATCCCAAATAGCACCCAATGCTTTGCCATATATTGTAGGCTCCCTGATGGCCTTGTTCGAGCAACTCCTGGACAAGCTTTAATTTTTGTGCGTCCGTAATATCGTCTGGGATCTGAATTCCGACCCTGGGTGCGAGGCGAAATACGCATTGCTGCGAAAAATATAGGACTCCACATCCTGCGTCACCTGACCACTCATCAATGGGGGCGTCCGGATTATAGTCAACCGGTGCGAAGGCTAATTCGTTCAACCAGTCCGTTATCTTTCCGTTGGGCGTGATATATCCGGCGGCTTCACTGGATCCCATAGCAATACCCAGGACCGGTGAGTCTTCCAGGGACATGGCTCCCGCAAGGGCCGTCACTTCTCCGTCGTTCACAATTTCGAGAGGAACGCCCCTTTCGGTTTGAATTTGTAAAAACATGTTTTTTACTTCATCAAACCGATCCGGCGAGATGCCGCGGAATAGGGAGGCAACCATGGGCCGGTTGTTGATGTAAACGCCAGCCGAGCTGCCTCCGATGGCATCTAAACGGGGCATCCTAGAGGACGCCAGATCCAGTGCTGAATTGATTTCCTCTTTGTGGTATTGGGGGTCAATTTGTACGCGCGGTTCCCATTCGATCTCTTTGCTGAATAAGGCTTCGCCGTCTACCACTGCCGATACTTTAAGATCGGAAGCACCGAGATCGAAACCGATGCGGTGCCCGTCCAGGTGTCCTCCCAACTGCTTTTCGCTCTCGTTGGCTGGAGGAATTTCGTCGACCGAACAGGATACAATCGTAAATGGGTTCTCGTAGACGACTTCCCCCATAAAATGATGGTCGAAAGAGCGTGCCCCTTGTGGAGCATAGTGTTTTTTAATATTATCGGCGATCTTCTTTGATCCACCTATGTAAAGCTTCCAACCACCACGCTGCCAGAGCAGGAATTTTACCAGCCGTTCGACATAGAAGAAGTTCTCCTGCGCCCGTGGATGATCTTCTGAAAATATTTTTGTATCGAATCTTGAAAGAGAGCCGTCCGACCTTTTGAGAGCCAGAGCGAGCGGCTTACCGCCACCTGAGGCTTCAACCGCATGCCTGTAATCGCGATTGTACAACACGGGCGGACGAAACTCTGCATCGAGCGGAGGAGCGAACTTCGGTTTTGTAAGTTGTTCAAGCGTGATCATTAATTGTGGCAGCTCCTATCGGATGAAATAATCTTGAGATTGTGTAGAATTGACTGTGTTATGTAATACCGAGTTCATTTTGCAGGAGCAATGCGGCCGCGCCGAGTATGACGATGTCTGCTCCCAGACGAGAAGTTTCTATGTGGGTCTCGTTGGCGAGAGCCGGCAGCGTCCCTTTGTTCAGTTCTTGACGCACGTCTTTTTCAAATGCAGGGCTCAGATGAGTGAAATCGCCGGCAATTACGATGTGCTGGATATTCAGCGTGCTCACCAAATTCGATATGGCTTTCCCAAGGTAATCGCCGGCTTCATCGATTAATAATTGAATGGCTTTATCACCTGATAAATAAGCTTTATTCACCACTTCAATGTTTATTTGGTCAGGGCTGGAAACGTACTGGTGCAGTTGCGAGCTGGGATCCTGGGTGAACAATACTTGAGCGTTTTGGATGATCGCTCTGGAACTAACGATGGTCTCCAGGCAGCCATAGTTGCCGCAGCGGCAGCGTTCGCCGTTGTCCGCTACTACCACATGACCGATTTCTCCTGCGCCAAAGTTATCTCCATAATACAGCTGTCCATTAATAACTATTCCAGCGCCGATTCCCCGACCAATTTTGATAACGATCATATTCTTCGAGTTTTCGCTTTCCCCAAAAGTGAATTCGCCCAGGGCGGCGGCCTGACAATCATTGGCGATGTAGACCGGCAGGTCGTATCGATCTTCCAGCAGTTTCCCTAACGGCAGATTGCTCCAGTCGAGGTTGACTGCGTTACGTACGACGCCACGTTGTGCATCCATAAGCCCCGGTGTACCGATGCCTATACCCAGGATCGGGCTGTCGGCGAGAGAGAGAAGATTGTCTACAAGCGTGTAAACGCATTCCAGTGCGAGTTCCCCGTTTTGATCGTCGATCGGTATGTTAAAGCGTTGAATTATCTCACCCCGCAAATTTACGACGGCGCCTCGAAATTCCTGGTTTCCGAGGTCGGCACAAATGCACTGGAAGGCGTTCTCTGAGATGTTTAATAAGGTAGGGGGCTTGCCGCCAGCAGACGGCCCCAGGCCTGTTTCAATGACCAGTCGATCTTCAATCAGTTCAGCAACGATACTGGAAACAGTAGGGCGGGTGAGGCCGGTTTTTCTGGCGATGTCTGCGCGGCTGATGTCCCCTTGGTGATAGATGGTGTTGAGGATCAAGCGTGAGTTGTGATCTTTTGTTCCCTGGCGAGTGGCTTTGAGCATTTGTTTGTCCAGTTTGTAAGTTAACTTAACTTACAAACTAAGTATATACATTTTTTCTCCCCCTGTCAATAGTTTTAAATAAATTTGGGGGAAATCAACCAGCGGTTTATGCACCAGGTTCCCGGTTAAGTACGACCAGGGTGATGTTTTCGGAACTTTCCGCTTCACCAACGAAGCGATGTATGTCCTGCAATAGCACTTCTTGAATGGTCTCTGCGGTTGCTGCCCCACCACCAATCCCTGACTTGTCGGCCTGTATCAGGAGTTCTTCTTCGTAAAAATCCCCTGCTTCGTCCTCCCGGGTATTAATCTGCAAAGGTGCGAATCTTCGTGCTCTATCGCCTGACCGGCAGTGAACCTGGGCGAACGCCACGTGACGAGCTCCTTGGGTAAAATAATTCGATTTTCCCCCAGATAACGCGCCTCACTACTCCTGCTGTTCCACTGCTTCGTAATCGCTCCTCAGGAGCCCAAAGTGTAAAGTTCCACTGATTGTCCCGTCCGGATATTTCTTATCCTCCCGGATATGCCCCTCTTTGATAAAACCGCAGCGTTCTGCGACACGGTGGCTGCGCAGGTTAGTATCATCACTGCGGAGGGATACCCTGTGAGCATTCAGATCCCGGAAGAGCATGTTTAGCGCAGCTTTGACAGCTTCTGTAACGAATCCACACCCCTGATGATCAACGTCCGCGATGTAGCCGATTATGAACTCGGGTAAATTCCAGTTGATGGGACCAACGTAGATTTGAGCCACAAAATCGTGGTTCACTTTGTCGAAAACGCCAATAAAAAAGCAATTGCGCGCCTCCCATTCCGCAGCCAACTCTCTCACCAGAACCTCGGCATCCTGCTCAGTTTTGATGGACATCAGGGCATTTCCCGCTTCGTATCGCTGGAGATGGGCGCGGTTTTTCTGACTGACGGCATAGACCATGGGTCCGTCCCCGGCCTGGTAGGATCGCAAGTATAAACGTTCGGTTTCGAAACGGGTGGGCAAACTAACGAGCATTTTGTGCATGATGTATTCCTTCGATAAATAGTGACTGATCTGTCAACCGAGATGTGGGTCACGGCTCACGTCGCATGATGCCTTCTCGCCAGGCAAAGATTGCGGCTTGAGTTCGATCCCCCAGGTGCAGCTTGCCCAGGATAGCTCACATGTCCCTTGACGGGTTTTTCGCTGATCACCAGACTCTCTGCGATCCTGGCGTTCGAGAGTCCACCTGCAACCAGGCGTAATACTTCCAACTCGCGGTCACTCAACTCGGTGAACGGATTTGGCGCCTCCGGGAGGGTGCCCCGCACTTCCTGGATCACCCGCGCGGCAACACGTGGATGCAGCACGGCCTCCCCGCGGGCCGCCTTGCGTATCACTTCAGTCAGTTCATCAGGACTAATATCCTTTAGAACGTAAGAAATTGCTCCGGCGCGGATAGCTGGAAAGATGTGTTCATCCTCTTTAATCAGGCTGCCGTCTTACTCAATATTACCAATGTAATATCATCAGACCTGTCCGCTGCGCCGACGAATTGGTGAATGTCCTTTAATAGCACTTCCTGGATGGTCTCAGCGGACGCAGCCCCACCAGCGATGCCTGACTTAACGGCCTGTATCAGTCGCTTTTCTTCATAAAACTTCCCGGCCTCATCCTCGGCGTCCGGCACCCCGTCTGTGTACATCACCAGCAGGTCGTTGTCTTCTAGCTGAACAGTGCCTCTCTCCCAGCTCTCTTCCTCGAAGATTCCGATGGTCATACCAGTCGGGAGCAGCTCAACCACATCTCCACCTGACCCAGCTTTGAACAGATAGGGAGGGTTATGCCCTGCATTGCAGTAGGTCAGCATCCCGGTCTGCGGGTCGAGGATGCCGTAAAAGATGGTCACGAACAGGCCTCCGTGGGTATCCACCACCAGCCTATCGTTGGTCAGCTTGATGACCTGATCGGGTTGGTCGGGGTACTGCTGGGCGAAAGTGCGGACCAAGGTGCGGCTGGAGGCCATGAAGAGGGCTGCTCCAGCACCCTTGTCGGTGACATCGGCGATCAATATCCCCAGGCGGTTATCCGGTAAGGAAATGAAGTCGTAATAATCTCCGGAGGTCTCGCGGGCCGGTTCGAGGACCGCGCTCAGGCTCCAACCTTCAATCTCGGGGATTTGTTCTGGTAAGAAGCTGCTCTGGATTTTCCCTGCGTGGGTGAGCTCCTGGGCAACCTTACGGGATGCCAGTATGGTGGTGAGTGTTTTATCCTGGAGTGACTCTTGCCTGCGCTCGATAATCTCCATATACAGGCTGACTCCCATGTCTTGAAATGCTTCGTAAGCACTCCGGTAAGCTTCTTGCGCCCGTCCGAAATCCTGTGCCTGACCGCGCGAGATGTAGGCATCGGCCAGTTTGATCGTATTGTGAGCGCATATCCAACGTTGTCCTAAACGCCTCTCTTCATCGACCAGGTCCCCTATGTATCCAATGGCATCATCCCAACGTCCCTCGGCTACCGCCAATTCGCCCTTCATATCCAATAAGGACCGCCGGTCAACAGACAAAGACTGGTTAGCCAGGTCTTCGGCTTCGTTCGAATACTGATGGGCTGCCTGGATATCTCCTTTTCGAATCATGACGATTCCATGTTGGCAGCGAGCCTGCACACGATCGCTCAAGCCACGTTCTGCGAGCGATAAAATTTCCAGGCTTGCCTGCTCTGCCTCACCAATATCCTGAGGCGCCATGAACTGGTCGATCTCCAGGATCAGAAATACCAGTATGTTGTTAATACCGCTTATCATCTGGAGGTTGCCGCGCTGCCTGGCCAGAACCTGATATTTGCGCAGCATTTCGATCGCCTGCTCCCATTTACCACTGAAACCTAACAGGATTGCATCTGTGACCGCGACTTCAATCTCCAAACTCTCCGGATCTGGCAAGGACTTAAGGAGTGATTTTACGTATGCCTGCATTTCTTCCATTTTAGCGAGATTCCCCAGCTGAAAGGACATCCCAATGGCGTTGATCAGTGAAAAGATCTCACTCTGGATGTTGCCCCGACTGCGATGGATCTCCGCAGCCCGTAACAGATGTGTCCGACCGGCTTCGTAGTCATCGTGCAGCCCGATTATATTACTTGAGAGGTTGTGGTGGGCGCGGGCGGCGATGGTCAGGAAACCGTGCTCCTCTGCCAGATCAACCGCCTTCTCCAGGTAATAATTGGCCTTAACCGGATCATCGCCATAAACGACTCCCAGGGTCGCCATGGTGTCAGCCTGGACGTCAACCGCGCTGTGAGACTCGGCCATTTCCAGCGCCCGTTCACAATAAGAGGCCGCTTCCTCCGGCTGCCCATTGAAATAATAAGAACGTCCGACCTCGTGCAGCAGGCGAGCCATATCCGGTCCATCGAGTTCATCAGGGACATTTGCAATGCCCTCCAGGGACCGATTCAGGCTCTCAGGGGTGTTGTCAGAATGCCATTCACCACGCGCGCAGCGGGTGTAAAGGTTAGCCATACCCTCGTAGTTGCGAAGCCCCCGGTAAACCTCGATACCCTCTTTCCAGACATCGATCGCCTGTTGGAAGCGGCTCTGGGCGAACAGGGCTTCCCCCAACTTGGTGAGTAAATCCGCCCTGACCAGTTCAGTTTTCGAATATCCCAGGGCACACCGGTAATGACCTTCGGCTTCCTGTGTGGCAAAGGCAGCCAGGGCTGCATCTCCAGCCAGGATGCAATACTTTTCGGATTGCTCTTTCGCTCCGGCAGCACCAAAGTGACGCGCCAGCATGGCAGCGAATTCTTCCAAGCGATCTGGATAGAGGATCTCCACCGCTTCACCGACAGCCAGGTGCAGTTTCTCGCGATCAGTAAGTAACAACGATTCATAAGCCGCGTCCTGGATCATAGAATGCCGGAACAGGTACTCCAGGTCGGGTTCCACCCGGGCGACGGTCACCAGGCCGGAAACTTCCAGGTCGCCCAGCTTCTGGCGAGTGTCCCTGGATTGCGAACGACTTCCTCCACCATTTGAGAGTACATAATCCAGCACTTTAACCGGGAACTGACGACCGACGACCGATGCGACCCGCAGCGCGTGGCGTTCTTCTTCCGGCAAGCGGTCAATGCGCGCCATCAACAAGCCCTGCAGGTTATCCGGGATCTGGACATCACTGATCCGAGCGCTGGCTTTCCAACCGCCCCCCACTGGCATAATCGCTCGCTGCTCGATCAGCATGCGGATGACTTCTTCGACGAAGAACGGGTTGCCCTCCGCTCTGCGTAAGATCAATGAGCGCATCTCTTCATCAAGGGCTTCGATTTCCAGTAAGTTTGAGACCAGTACCCGGCTGTCCGATTCGGATAGTGCTCCCAGGCTGATCTCTGTCAGGCTGCCGCCCAGGATTTCACGGGCAGCCTGTGCGAGTTTCCATCCAGGCACTTCGCGCTCTGGGCGGGTCACCAGGCAGAAGAGTAAAGAGTGGGTCCTGGCCATCTGGAGCAGGTGGCTCAAGACCTCAACCGAAGACGGATCGGCCCAGTGCAGGTCCTCGAGGACCAGGACGAGTGAACGGTGGGATGTGAGGATTTCGAGTAGCTTTTGAAACGCAATCCTGTAATGCACCTGAAGAGCCTGCGGGTCGGTACGCTGAATTTGCTCCAATGATTCGCCTTCCAGGCGTAATGAAAGCAGGTGAGCAAGATATGGATATACATCAAGCGGTGGTGTGCCGCGTTCTTTATCATATAAATCACAAAGAATATCTTGCAGTGCTTCATTCGTACTGGGTTCATCAGTGACATCGGAAAGCCCAAGCAACGAACGCAGTAAGTCGGTCAGGAGATGGTAGGCAAGCCCCGCACCGTAAGACAGGCAGTGTCCCTCCGCCCACTGGGGAATAAAGTCGGTGTGTGAATTGGCCACTTCTGCCTGCCACTCCATGACCAGGCGTGATTTGCCCAGTCCCGGCTCCCCCGTGATCAGCACCGCCCGACCTAAGCCAGCCTGCACCGCGCTGCATAGCCCCATCAATCGATTGATCTCATCGTCCCGTCCGACCAACGGGCTTTCCAAGCCCGCGATGCCCCTCAGCGTGCCCGGTGTTACCTTCTCGCCCAGCACCTTGTAGACTCGCTCGGGCTGCTCACGGTTGCGGACTTCGATCAAGCCCAGATCCTGGAAATCGAACAACGGTTCCACGAATCGATAGACGTCCTCCGAGATCAGTGCCGTCATCGGCTCGGCAGCGAACTTGATCCTGGCTGCCAGGTTGATCACTCCGCCTAATGGGATGTAGTCGTATTTTAGATCCCGGTTCACTTTTTCAATTACAACCGGACCCCGGCTGATGGTAGCTCGCATAGCGAAATCGATGCTGTATTCTTGTCTGATTTCTTGGGCATACGAACTGGCTGACTCCAGGACATCCAAAGCAGCGCGCACTGCGCGGATGGGATCATCTTCATGGGCTACTGGAGCACCAAAGAAAGCCACCAGCGCATCACCCATCAACCGTGCGATCGTACCTTCGTAATGGTAGATCACTGGTGTTATGCGCTCGAATGCATCGTTCATGATCCTTGACCAGGCTTCCACATCCAGCTGCTCGGCGAGCGCCGTGGAGCCAACCACATCAATGAACAGCACTGTCACTACCCGGCGCTCACCGGCAATCTCAGCCGCAGCGCGCACCTTGTTAGCCAGCGGTTCAGGAGCTGAGGCAGCCAGACGGGACAGACGAACATCATCATCCGGGCTGCTTGCCTGAACCGGATGGCCGCAATACATGCAGAACCGGGCATCCTGTGCCAATTCGGTGTGGCAGTTTTCACAGAGATGCAGAAGCTCTTTTCCACAATTCAAGCAGAAGTGGGCAGCTTCAGGATTTTGCGTTTGGCATTGGGGACATAGCATAAGAAATATTCTCTAATGAATAATGATGATCAATTATTATACTTCTTTGTTTACATATATTGTTGCCCAGGCAAAGTGATGGGTGCACTAAATTGATGTAAGTAATGTCCGATATGCAGGTTGTGTGTTTGACACGTTCAATTCCCATGACCAACGCGGTTGGTCAACTACCCGGCGGGTGCAACCCCGATGAAGAGCATATTACCTGGCAAGACGACTAACAGCTTTGTTGGGTGCGGACTATGAGTAAAGGAAAGCCGGCAGCAGCAGGATCAGGTAGCTGGACAGGTTTACTACCAGGGCGACCAGGACATTATAGCCCGTCTCGCCGCGCTTCATGCGCGTCAGCACCAGGGCTTCGATCGTCGTAGACAGCAGAAAAGATATCACCAGGCCAAACAAGCCCATTCTCGGCACCAGCGCCAGCAAAAGGAACCATACAAGGATGGATGCCAGGTTCATAATCAGTGCCGTCTGAAGGCTTTGCTTGAACGCCCCCCAGCGTAAAAGCTGAAGTGCTACCGTTTCGATCAGAACGGTGAGCAGGAATACGATCAGTAATGTCGACAGGTACAGTAGGATGGAAGCCACTTGGGTTGCCAGAGCGGAACAGCACAATCTAAAGGTAAAAGTGGTCGTTGGTGATTAATTCATTGCCAAATAACTGGTGAAACGATCCGGGCGATCGCTCAAAAACGAGTGTAACACAGGTTTACCCGGCGAACAAGCGGTTACCAGTAGCACCAAAACGACCCCCGAGCAGAGTAGATTACACCCCCTGACCGGGATGCTGTTGGACGAGTTTTTACCGGATTTTGGCTAAAGAGCGTCGCAGCAGGAGCGGTCCCAGGCGATCCACGATACATCCGAAGAACAGTTCAATCCACGGTGCGACCCCGAGCAGCCGGGGCACATAGATCACCCGCCGCGGATGTTTGATTAACCCCCAGGTTCGCCTGGCGACCAATTCCGGGGTAACCCCAAACTTCTGCGCAGGGACAGGCAGACCGGAAGGCTGTTTTGCGGCCTGGTCGAAGAATTCTGTGCTTACAGGACCGGCGCGCACCACGCTGCACTGCACGCGCGTGCCGCGCAGTTCACGGTGCAGCACTGTGGTGAATGCGTCCAGGAAGGACTTGCTGGCGCTGTATAGAGCCACGCCCTGGTTGGGAAAACCACCCGCCACAGAACCGATGTTGATGATGTGCCCCCGGTTGCGGTCGCGCATTTGGGGCAAGAACAGGCTGCTCAAGTGGGCGACCGCCGTGATGTTGACCTGCAGCAGCTGCGCGGCTACTTCCCAGGGCATATCAGCGTAGTAACCGTACCAACCCAGTCCGGCGTTGTTGATCAGCAGGTCCAGGCTTCCCACATTGGCGGTCACCTGCCGGAAAATCCGCAGGCGGTCGGCCTCCAGCGACAGGTCTGCTGGGATCACTTCAGCGCGACCTCCTGATTCCCTGATCTCTTCTGACAGGCGGGTGAGGCGTTCTAACCGCCGCGCAACCAGCACCACTTTTATTCCCTGGCGGGCGAGTAATCTGGCGATGGCGGCACCAATACCGCTGGACGAACCGGTTATGAGGGCGGTTTTATCCTGCCAGTATGGTCTTGTGTCCTTGCGCATGTTCTTTCTAAAACCTCGGTGGCTGCGGATTATTTGGTTTGTTGGGAATTTCCGGCTGGCTGAGAATCCATAATCGAATCATCCAACCGCAGTGCGCGCCATGTCCACAGCGCACCTGCAAGGTCTCCCAACCAGAACAGCAGGGCGAGAGGTGAAATGAGATCGGATACGACAAAGCCCACCAGAAAAAAGATGGCTATCAAACGGGTGTAAAGTGTCCATTGGAAAAATGCTCGCGTATTGGTGCGCCCCGCCATGATGTAATAGAAGGAAAGAACAAGCAGTAAAAAACCGACCAGACGGATCCAAACCTCCTGGGTGGTGGGCAGGCTGACAAGCGATAACAAAACGTTGGGGGCCATGATAAAAATCCCGCCCAGGATCACCAGATATAAACCGAAGACGAAGATACTGAGCGCGGCGCGGCTGGACCTGGCTTCCCCCAGTATTATGCGGGTAAGGGAGGAACCTTTTATTTGAGACAGGAACTTTGCCTCCTGACCAGCTGCACCCGGGTGTTTGCTATTGTTCTGCATTGGGCAAGCCAGGTGAAACATTTAACGACTCGTTGGCGAAAGGCTGCCTGTACCAACGCAGCCAGTCAACGGTATCGGCCACCGATTGACGCAGCGTGCGTGGTTGATAACCGAGTTCCTGATGCGCCTTGGCGTGACTGATCTCGGAATTGCTGGAAATTGTCTCCAGGGAGTACGGCGTGAAGCGCGGTGTCTGGCGGGTGAGCCGGTAGTAGGTGGGTGTGAAGTGGGTGATGAAACGTGCCAGCCACATGGGTATCTTGAAGCGTTTTAAGTGCTTGCCGGTGACGTGCTCCACCAGATCAAGCATGCCCTGCACGGTGATGCGTTCTCCTGAAAGGATGTATACTTCGCCGGTCTGCCCTTTTTCGCCGGCCAGGGTCAGGCCGCGGGAGACGTCACGTACGTCCACGAAGTCGTAGGCACCTTCTACATATAACTGTGGCTTACTCTCTGCACATTCCTCGATTAGCTTGCCCATCTCGGAGCCGCGGTAGTCGTTGGGTCCGATCACGCCTGTCGGGCAAACGATGACCGCATCCAGGCCATCCTGGACGGCCTCTAGAACGGCCAACGTGGCCTGGGCTTTGGAGCGATCGTATTCTCCCACGGGGTTATCGGGATCAAAGGGGATCGATTCATCTATGGTGGTGCCGTGGGGAACCCTGGCAAGGGCGTGGATTGAACTGGTGTAAACAAGCCTTTTTACTGAAGCCAACCGGGCAGCTTCTAACACGTTGCGTGTACCTTGCACGTTTACGCGCTGTACCATTTCGTTCACCCCGGGCATGATGCTGATGATGCCTGCCAGGTGGTACGCCAGGCTGACGCCTTCAAAGGCTTTCTGTAATGCGTCCCGGTCCAGGACGTCACCCACGACCACTTCTAACTTCAGGCCGTCCAAGGGGGTCAAGTCCTCTCCCGGCAGCACCAGGGCGCGCACCTGCTCGCCGCGTGCCAGCAGGTCGCGTACTAAAACATTGCCGATATGACCGGTAGCACCGGTTACTAAAATCATTTTGTCTCCTGTCTCATACTGTCGATGAGTAATTGAAATCCATGCTGAGTGACCTGTCCCCAATCGGTTCCCTGCGGGTCCAGCAGGCCTTGTAATAGTAATCCTACTGCCAATGCAACCATCACCCGCGCTGTCACCTGGGGATCGGTGGGCTTGAGGGACCCTTCATCGATACCTTCCTGGATCATGGTGGCGAAATATTCCTGGTAGCGCCGGTAGGGAGCGATGACCGTCTCCCATACCGCTGGATCGTGACTGGCCTGCGTCCAGAATTCCAGGAACATGGGCAGGCTCCCGCCAGCGCTCTCGTAAATGTCTTCCATTAATCCGGTCATCCTATCGAAAGACTCCGGAACCGTTGCCGCCTCTGTTCTGGCGGCCAAAAATTGTGCGTCGAGCAAATCCAACCAGCTACCGAGCAGTGCTAAAAACAGGGCCTGCTTGGAGGGGAAGTGGTGGTAGAAGGCGCCCTTGCTTACGCCAGCCGCTTGGCAGATCTGCGCCACGCTGGTGGCATCGTACCCGTGCCGGGCGAACTCGCTGATGGCGGCCATCATGATGCGATGGCGGGTTTCCTGGCTTCTTTTTTGCATCTTTGGCTCCAAATAATTGCTCAAAAAGGCATTCTTGAAAAAAAATTCCGACCGGTCGGTATGATATTACGGTGAAAATGTCTATCTGTCAATACAAGGTGTACTCTTCTAACGAATTATTAACACGAATAGCTATTTCGAATGAAAACGAATAAAGTGATTAACACGAATAAGAACAGTTGTTTTGCATTAACGCAGATTGGCGGCTGCACCATGTTTCCAGTTATAATTGACTTTCTAATCATCGTGGGCGATAATCAATTTTGCGTTTGGGATGCGTTCACCATCAATTTTCTTGTCCACCTTCTATACTCAATGACAACAGACAGCCCTCAATCCTCCCCTCCTGTTATTATCATCACCGGCGCTTCGTCTGGATTTGGCGAGGCGGCGGCACGCTTGTTTGCCCATCAGGGCTACCGGGTGGTGATTGCCGCGCGGCGGTACGAGCGGCTGCTGCGGCTGGCAGATGAGATCCAGCAGGCCGGAGGTGATGCTTTGCCCGTGGCGGCGGATGTGACAAGGCTTGAAGATATCCAGGAGCTGGTGCAGGTCACGCTGGAGCAGTTCAGGGGGATCGATATCCTGTTCAACAATGCCGGGTTCGGTCGCATGGGCTGGCTTGAGAATCTGGACCCAGTGGAGGACATCCAGGCTCAAATAAATGTCAACCTGCTGGGGTTGATCCAGGTGACGCGGGCTGTGCTGCCGCACATGATCGAACGCCGGAGAGGTCATATTATCAACATGGCCTCCATGGCCGGGCTGGTGGGGACACCCACGTACACGCTCTACGCGGCCAGCAAGTACGGCGTGCGCGGTTTCAGCGAGGCGCTGCGGCGTGAGGTGGGGGTTCATGGCATCAAGGTATCCGTGATTTACCCCGGCGGGGCGGCGACCGAGTTCAGCCAGGCTGCCGGCATCCGCCGAAAAACAGGGGTGACCACGCCCGCCGCGCTGCGGCTGAGTGCGGAAGATGTGGCTGAAGCGGTGCTGGGCCTGGCGCGCCGGCCGCGACGTTCGCTGATCATCCCGTGGCCGATGCGCCTGGTGGTGTGGCTAAACAGCTGGTTCCCGGGACTGCTGGATTGGGCGGTGGAAGTGTACTTTGTGAGGAGGGAGAGAGGGGAAGATGAACAGGGGACGGTGGGGGAATGATTGGAAGGGACAAGAAGGCATCTTGTCCAACATGCCTGGGGATACGATATACTATTTTCGGCCGCGGTTGGTGCGGGCTTTTGGGTTGGGGAGGTCACTTTCGCTGGCGCGGGAGACGCTCACAGCACAGGCTTTGAACTCTGGGATGAGTGCCTGCGGGTCGAGACACTGAAAACGTTCGATCTCCTGTGGGAGATTCTTATAACGGCAGCCGGGTACCGATGCCGAGCTGCTTTGCCCTGCGGTAAATCTCCGGCGCGATGGCCATGTCATCCAACGCCAGACCCAGATTCATGGCCATGGTTCGTTCATCGTCTCGTTCTCTGCCTGGCTGCGCGCCAACCAGGATCTCTCCCAGGTCGGCATACGGTTGCGGGGTGTCCTGGAAATAACCGAGGCTCTGGTAGTAATGGAATTGAGCCAGGTCATCAGTGCAGAGTTTATCCAATTGTGCTAAGGCAGCTGACTCCCAGTAGCTGTCGAAATCTACCGCCGAAGCGAACGCACCGGGTCTCAGCCATCCTTTTTTAATGGTTGGCGTGGGGTGTTTTAAAATTGGACCGGATGTGACCACCAGGTCGCTGTCCACTACGGCTTCCTGCGGCTGGTTGACACCGATCACTTCCAAATCGAATTTGTGCGCCATTTCATCGACGTAGCGTCGTTGAACGTCCTGATCGATGTCGTAGGCGTACGCTCGCTGGATGTCAAAGAGTGCCGCCAGCGCCTCCAGGTTTGTGTGCCCCTGCACACCGCATGCCAGGATCCCAACAACCTGGCTGTCGGGGCGTGCAAGGTACCTGGCAGCCAGTGCGCTTGCAGCGGCGGTCCTGTAGGCAGTGATCCAGGTGCAGTCCATAACGGCATATGGGAAACCAGTCTCAACATCGTTCAGGATCAGCAAACCACTGATATACGGGAGGCCGTGCTGCTTGTTTTCAGGATAGCCGCTGACCCACTTGATGCCTGCCGACCGTAAGCCCGGGATGTATGCAGGCATGGCGTGGATAAATGCGTCCGGCTGTGGGTGGATACCCGGCTTGGGGGGCATCTCGACCTGGCCTTTGCCTTTCTCGAAAAAAGCGCTCGCGAGAAGCTCTATGATGGTGGATATCTCCAACCCGGCGGCTTCCACGTCCGCGCGTGATAGATACAGCAAGTCTTGATGCATCTTTTATCTCTTTATGTAACTGCTCAGCTTTCCCGGGTAGGGGTGGGCGGGGGTGTGGTGGTACCTCCAGGCTGCCTTCACTATCGATTGCGTGAACAGGACGAAAATAGGGGCTAATTATCGACCGGCTGGATAACGCTGGTCCCACATCTGGCGGATGATCTGGATGTGACCCAGGTGTATGGCGGTATGTTCCAGGGCGTGCAGCAAAGCCCATGCAACTGTGAAGCGCCTGCCGGTGCGCGGCGAAATGCATATTCCTTCAAGATCCAGGATCGTGATCTTTGCCAGTAATTTTCGGGCGAAGTCCCCAGATTCCTGCAGGCGCTTGGTCAGCTCTGCAATTTCCAGACCCTGTGCGCGGAACTCGGCATCCCGGTCCCGGTCTGACGGTGTACCGCCAGCCACGTCGCCGATCCAGTATCGCTCTGCACCGGTGAGGTGGGTGACCAGTACATTGACCGTGGGGATGTCATCACCTGGCTCCCAGTCCAGGGCTTCCTGGGGTAACCCTTCGATGGCGCGGGCGATGTCTTGATGCAGCTCTTCCAGGCGGTCCAGGTAATCTTTATTGAAGGACTCCATGCTCTCCTCCGCAACATGTTGATTTTTTCTATGGTCAGGTTGATTATGGATATTATAACCTTTGATTGGGTGAATAATAAGTTATGAAAGTCTATCTGCTCAGGAGGCTTATTTTTTGATGCGAAAAAAGAGCAGCAAGTTCCGGGGCTATGGGGTGGAACCAAGCAAGGGGGGGCGCCAGACTGGATCGAAGTCAGCCGCCGGATGGTTGGTTATTTGAGCCAGCGCGGCGCCATTGGTAGTCATGATGTATATCTCGTGGTTGCCGCCTTCAGGCCAACCTTCGAAAACCAGCCACAGACCATCTGGGGAGTAATGCGCTTCCCTCATCGGGACCGGACCGATGCGGATATCAAACTCTGTGTATTCGCCTTCAGAGTAATAGCCTGCGGTTAAGCCGGGTACGCGCCCGCTGAAGTCGTACTGGGTGAACAATATTACGTCTCCGTTTGGAGACCAGTCCGGAAATAAATTGCTTGCATCGGTAGTTTTTGAGAATTGCTGTCTGTTTTCGCCATCCACTCCCATGACCCAAATTTCTTTGACACCTTTCGGTGCTGTAACGAAGGCGATGCTCTGGCCGTCAGATGACCAGGCAGGATGTTTGTCACGCGCGTATCTTTCTGATAGCAGGGTTACGGATTGGTCCTCCAGAACCATTTTGTACACACGCGGGCGCCTGGTGGTGCGGTGCGAAGTGAAGATGATTGATTTGCCGTCCGGGGACCAGGCCGGATCGTAGTCGCCACCGGGCACGGTGGGTAATGGAATTGGACTGCTGCCCGTGTTATCGACTTCGATCAAAAACATGGCTGCGCCGGGATATTCTTCTTCGTTTCCTTCACACGGAGATATGAATATCAGGTATCTTCCATCGGGTGACCATTCAGGTTGGCAGGCTCCTTCAGGTATGTCTGTCACCTGATACCAATCACCGCTGTCTATGTCGGCCACGAACAACTGCGGCATCCCCCGGCGGTCTGAAGCAAAGGCAATCTGCCCGCTCCCACCTCCCAAAAATGTTGGTGTCGGGCTGGAGGTGGCGGTTTGTGTGACGGTCGGGGTGAGGGTTGGGGTTTCCGTGGGTATGATGGTAGCTGTTCTGGTTAACGTGGGTTCGGAAATGTGCTCTGGCGTCTCTGTAACCCCAACGGCAGCCACCAGTGTGGTGATTTGTTTCTGGGTGTCTGGAGTTCCAATCTGGGTTGGATCGGGCATTGTTTGGGTTGGAGTGGGTGAGGTGACCATTGCCAGTGCTTGCCCTGGCAGGTCAGTACGCGAGGTGATAATCACGATAACCGTTATTAAAAACACAGCCAGCAGGAGGTAGAGCCACCAATATTTTTGCCAGGAGATGCGTTCTGGAATACGTGCACGCCCATGGTCTGCAACCGGTGTGCCAGACGATCCCCCAGGGGCGTGGGGCCGGTCGAGATCGTATGCTTCACCTGACCCACCTTTAAAAATCCGAGATGATATTGGAACACTTTCACTGGTGGACGCATCATAGGCGTTTTCTGGCGCAGGGGATACCCTGTATTCGCCCGTGTCGCGGCCAACAGTAACATTAATATTTAATAATGCCTGTTTGAATTCTTTCGCAGTTTGGTAGCGGTCGCCAGGTCGTACCTGCAGGGCTTTTTCAATTGTGTTCGCAAGGCGCTGCGAGACTTCAGGGTTCGTGTCTGCGATCGGGGTCAGGTGGTCTTGACCCATTGCCCTGTTCATGGCATCTTCGGGAATATATGTGGTTATTGCAGCGTACAGCGTAGCCCCCAGAGAATAGATATCGGATCGATGGTCGGTTTGGGCAGTGCCATACTGCTCGGGCGGTGAGTAGCCAGGTGTCATGGCTCGTGCGCCAGTGGCAGTTTTTTCAGTGTTGGTCCATTTTTTAGCCAGGCCGAAGTCTACAAGGTATATTTTTCCCTCAGGAGTGATGCGTACATTTCCCGGCTTAATGTCACGATGCACAATAGGTGGGTCAAGCAAACCCAGGTAAGAGAGCGCATCGCAGATTGCAATTCCAATGGTTATGACTTCTTCATCAGGCAGCACACCCTGGCGGTCCATACGCTGGCGCAGGTCTTCACCATCTATATAATCCATCACCAGGTACTGCCCTTGCCCTTCGATGACAAAGTGATCGGTAACGCGTGGTAAGTTGGGATGGCGCAGGCTTGCCAGAATAACCGCTTCACTACGGAATTGGCGTGCGAACTCATCGGTCGTAAATAGATTTTCTTTGACCGCAACATCCATGCCCAGATTCTCGTCAACGGCCTTATAAACTGAGCCCATCCCCCCTAAGCCGAGGATATCAGCTATCCGGTATCGATTATTGAGCAGCGCGTCCCGTTCGAGCGTCATGACTTTAGAGACGAAATCCTTTATATCACTGAGAACAACCTGCCGACTGCATGCTGGCTCCAGGAGATCGGAAAAACGGCGAAGCCTACGGCATGAAGAAGAAGTACGGATATGCGAGTCTGCATATGAATGCCCGCCTAGAAAATGACCAAAGCGTAGATCTTAAATATCCAGATTTCGTACTTCGTGGGCGTGTGTCTGGATGAAGCGTTTGCGAGGCGGTACTGCGGCTCCCATAAGCATATCGAAGGTGCGGTCTGCCGCAGCTGCATCCTCGATTGTCACCAGCAAAAGGGTACGCTGAGCGGGGTCCATGGTAGTATCCCAGAGCTGGTCGGGGTTCATTTCACCCAGCCCTTTGTACCTCTGCAGATTCACTTTGTCTGCGGGCGCGCCCATGCTTTTGATGGTGCCTTCTCGTTCTCCTTCGGTGTATACGTAGCGCACATCTTTTCTGTAACTGAGACGATACAAGGGCGGTTGGGCAATGTACAGGTGCCCAGCCTCGATTAATGGCTGCAAATAGCGGAAGAATAAGGTCAGCAGCAATGTGCGGATATGGCTCCCGTCTACGTCTGCGTCGGTCATAATGATGATGCGGTTGTAGCGCAGTCCTGACAGGTTGAAAGATTCGCCGATACTTGTTCCCAAGGCAGAGATCAGGGCTCTTACTTCATTATTAGCCAGGATTTTATCCAGGCGCGCTCGCTCTGTGTTGAGTATCTTTCCGCGCAGTGGTAAGATGGCCTGGAAGTGGCGGTCACGACCTTGCTTTGCGCTGCCGCCAGCGCTGTCACCCTCGACGATATAAAGTTCTGTCTTTTCTGGGTCTCTTTCAGAACAATCAGCCAGCTTGCCGGGCAATGTCAGGCTTTCTAATGCGGATTTTCGGATGACGAGATCACGCGCTTTACGGGCTGCGTCGCGGGCGCGTGCGGATGTGAGACACTTCGAAACGATAGCTTTCCCGGCAGCAGGATTTTCTTCCAGGAAGGTGCTGAATGCCTCCCCGACCACCTGCTGGGTATAGGTCTGCAGTTCCGCGTTCATCAGCTTGACCTTAGTCTGGCTTTCAAACTGCGGGTCAGGGTGTTTTATGCTGACAATAGCGGTCAGTCCTTCCCGGGTATCGTCTCCTGAGAAGTTGGGGTCGGCATCTTTTAATAGATTGCTGCGCCTGGCATAATCGTTAATAGTGCGCGTAACCGCTGAACGCAAACCGGTCAGGTGAGTACCACCGTCTTTGGTGTTGATCGTATTGGCGAAGGCATAAATGGATTCAGCGTAGGCGTCGGTGTACTGGATCGCTGCGTCGATTGTGATATTATCAACATCTTTTTCGGCGTGCACTACAGGGTGCAGAACCTTCCGGTTGCGGTTCAGGTACCGGACGAAGGACGTAATCCCACCTTCGAAGTAGAAGGTCATCTCGCGCCCGGAACGCTCGTCCTGGAAATAAATAGTGACACCCCGTGTTACGAAAGCCATTTCCCTGAAGCGCTGTACCAGGGTTTCAAACCGGTAATCAAAATTACCCTCGAATATCTGGGTGTCATATTTGTACGTAGTGCTGGTGCCTGTATCTTTCGGCTTTACCTTGCCAATCACTTCAAGCGGTCCTGTTGGGTAACCGCGTTCGTATCGCTGAAAATACTTCTTGCCATCACGGTGCACTACCACCTCGCACCACTCGGAGAGAGCGTTAACCGCCGATACGCCGACACCGTGCAAGCCACCAGATACTTTGTAGCTGCTTCCATCGAACTTACCACCGGCGTGCAGAGTGGTCATGACTACTTCCAGGGCGGGTTTTTTCATCTGCGGATGCATTCCTACCGGTATACCACGCCCGTTATCCGTTACCGTTACGCTGCTATCTTGGTGGATAACCACTTCGATGATGTCGCAGAAACCAGCTAACGCCTCGTCGATTGAGTTATCCACAACTTCATAAATCAGATGATGTAGGGCCTTGATATCCGTGCCCCCTACATACATTCCCGGGCGACGGCGTACGGCTTCCAGCCCTTCCAGGACCTGGATATCCTTTGCATCATACGAATAAGTGTCTGCTTTCACTAATAAAACCTCCACAGGATGTTCACATGATTGTGATCTTTGAATTTTGAAGATCAGTGATAACGATGCAGTATATACATGTATCGTTCGTCACTTATCAGGTTTTTATGGATGTTAATTTTGCTTTTTGCATCATCCTTTGCATCCAGTTATTGGCATCACGGTAGTATACAAAACTGGCCGCTATAAGACTGGTAGTAACAAATGCGTGACCAATGATGCCAATAGTCGTCAGCCAGGAAATTTCATCTGTTTTGCTCCATAATAAGTCCATTCCCTGGCTCAGAATGATGGCTGTCAGGAAGAATAGACCTGATGCGGGTAATGTCAGCCGGGTCAGGCGCGCACCTTGTACTACGGAAGGCCACATGGAACTGCGATTGGCAAAGATCCCGTGAGGCGCGAAAATCAGCGGCATGAGCAACCAGACCAATAAAACACCGTATCCAACGAGTATAAATGTACCCAGGCTGCCGCCTCCGGTAAGTATAAATGGCAGCACACAGGCGAGAGGGATGCTTATTGCGAATATTATCGCCAGCCAGAGGAGCGATAATTGGACTACCTGTAAGAAATGCCAGGGACAATCTTTGATGGTGTGGAACCATTCTACCTTTCCATTTAATGCGGCTTGAGCCACAACCTTGAAGTAAAACGTACCTCCGAGTAAACCGATCAGGAGCAGTCCAATCCATAAGGCAAGGGCAGCGCCGAACGATGGGACTTGCCATGTGAGTGACTCGCCCATCGGATTTAGCCCAGGGGAACGGCCAAACATCAAACTCGGAACTCCGATTGGAAAGGTACGTAAGATGGTCAGCAGGTTGACACGTTCGCCGAGCATCAGCAAGGCTTCGCGATTGGCATCCATAAGGTCGGCTACTTCTTGTGTTTGCAGGTCTGGATTGAAAGTCGTCCAGCCCAGAAATGTTTGAAGCAGCTTTTCCAAACGTATTTGAGGCCCAAGCCAGAGAAACATATCCAGGACCACACCGAAGAAGATTAAACCAATGTGGTTGCTGATGGTATCAAAACCAGCCAGCAACGATTTAACCAGGCTTGGCGGGGAAGGAAATGCCTTGGTATCCGCCTGAGTCATAATTGTTAAGATTTTACCATACGGGTGCATAATGTGTTCCTCAATACGGGTGAATTATTAATATATTGTTAGACTACTTGACCATAACAGGCTTCATCGGTAGAATTAAGACTTATTTTCACGTGATGAAGCCAAGTCATGAGCAATTAATGTAATTTGATAAAGATTTTTGGCTTTGTCCAGAAAATCATGTGTTACCAGCCTGGAACTGAACGCTTGGGCGAGAAGGAGGTGGCGCTATTCAAAAGAAACAAATATACCTATCGTAAGGATTGTTTTATTCTGCCAATCCCGCCAGAGCGGGAAACATATTTAAAGAGGAGAGAAGGAGAGATGAATAAACGAATATTTGTAATTTTGTCGTTTCTAGTCGTCTTCAGCTTGGTTTTGGTTGCGTGTGGAGGCGAAGAGGCAACTGAGGCACCAGCGACTGAAGAGGCCTCAGTAGACGCGCCTGAAGTAACGGAAGAACCAGATGATGAGATGGTTGGCGTTCCCGAGGAATGCGCGGATAACCCGGATGAGAGCGTGTGCGCGGTCATCGAACCTGGCAGCACGATCAAGCTCGGTTTTGCTGGACCGATGACGGGTGACTACTCGGCGTTTGGTATCGATATTTCCAACGCCGGTT
>Ga0209013_10000631_pt1 | contig 31917 bp, 28 predicted proteins | sample Cruoilmetagenom2_FD_187291 | JGI IMG/M metagenome (GOLD analysis project Ga0209013, IMG submission 187291) | Oil polluted marine microbial communities from Coal Oil Point, Santa Barbara, California, USA - Sample 2 (SPAdes) (version 2) | ecosystem: Environmental > Aquatic > Marine > Oil seeps ...
AAGTATTTAGAATAAAATCCAGCACCAGTGCCGCTGATTACTTAAGCAATTCGCCACAATGCACATCGAAGGTTGTCTAATTACATTCGGCGAATTGCTTAGGACGGGATAGGGGGTGGACAGTATCCGGGCGCTCTCTATTTACCAGCCCTCAACGAACTCGACCCAGTCACCATTCTCATTTAAATGACCTGCAAAGAGGTAGCGCGCGGAGGATGGCGGCCGGACGGGGACTTTCGCGAGGTGCATGTGCGCCTGTTCGATCGTTCTCCCACCTTTGCGGTGGTTGCAGGCAGGGCAGGCTGCGACCAGGTTTTCCCATGTATGACTGCCTCCCAAACGCCGGGGTAATACGTGGTCGATGGTCAGGTATGGGGTTCGTTTATTGCAATATTGGCAGGTGTAATCGTCGCGTCTTAAGATCTCACGCTTGGTTAGACGTACAATGGGCCGCGGCCGTTTAATCATCCTAAACAAACGGATGACAGACGGGCGCGGAAAACTTCTCGTAACGGTTCTGATCACCCCGCGACCATTCAGCACCAGGCTGGCTTTATCCAACAGAATCAGGTTCATCGCCCGGCGCGTTGTGCACACGTTCAGAGGTTCGAAGTTAGCGTTTAACACCAGTACTGGTTCGTTCATGTTCTGCTCCGACACTCCGCAAATTATAGCACGGTCTTAAAAAGTGATAAAGAAAATTGGGCAGGCTTTTCCCTTTCAACGAAAATCATTTATAATAGCGCCATGCAAAATCAACCGGGCACTCGTGAGTACCGCCCTGAACTGCTCTCCAGGCGTGGAGAGCTCATGACATGGATCCTGGCCGCTGCAGCGAACGTTGCCTGGCTGATTTTGTCGTTGGGCGGTTACTACGTCTTCCCGGTCCTGCCCGTACTGGCCGTGCTGTTAGTGCTGGCTGCGATGGGGATCAGCCTGGGTAATTGGATGGACCGCCACAGCCTTATTCGCATTGATTCAAATGGTATCAGGTATGAAAACGGCCTGCGACGCACTCATTTCGAATGGAACGAGATCAAACGTGTTGAAGTCTACGGACACAAATGGGGCGATAAGGTGCGGGTGCTGGGTGAAAAATCCCGCTTTGATTTCCGCACTTTGGGTGAAGTAAAAGTGAGAGGTGAATCGAAGGGTAAGATGGGATTTGTCGGCGGCGATTTTATCCTGCAAACGATTCTGAGTGAAACCAGCATGAAAGAGATAGAGCATGATGAGGATGGCTATTATTACGCTCGCGAGTGACTATCCCTCTGCGGCGAATTTTGTGCGTCCTCTTCGCAGAGGGCGCGTTTTTTTGTGTTTATCAAACTGGAGGCGAGTATGATTAGAATGGATATCGACGAACAGGTCGCTTACCTGATGCAGGGTACTGAATATGGCGATGATACCCTCAAACAATCTATGGCGGATGAATTAAGGCAGCGTTTGTTGGAAGCGCAGGTTGAGAAGCGGCCTCTGCGGGTGTACTGCGGGTTCGATCCTACCGCCAGCGACTTGCACGTTGGTCACACGGTTCCGATGCGCAAACTGCGCCAATTCCAGAAACTCGGCCATGATGTGGTCTTCCTGGTGGGTACTTACACATCGATGATCGGTGATCCGTCCGATCAAAATAAACTGCGACCGCAGTTGACGGCGGAACAGGTAGCCTACAACGCCCGTACGTACGCTGAACAGGCTTATATCATTCTCGATCGGGATAAAACGACGATCCGCTTCAATTCCGAATGGCTTTCGACGCTGTCGTTTGAAGAGCTGATCGGACTGGCGTCGAATTTCACCATCCAGCAGTTCCTCGAGCGAGATAATTTCCGCAAGCGAATGGAGAAGGGTGACCCAATCTATCTGCATGAGACATTCTACGCCATCATGCAGGGCTATGACGCCTATTCGCTGGAAGCGGATGTACAGGTTGGAGGCTCTGACCAGTTGTTCAATATCGTCACGGCTGCACGGAAGCTCATGCCCGCATTGGGCGCAAAACCGAACGTCGGTATCATCCTCGGTATCTTGCCCGGAACAGATGGTGAAGTCAAGATGAGCAAGTCATTGGGCAACCATATTCCTATTACATCCAGCCCGGAAGACATGTACGGGAAAGTTATGAGCGTCCCTGATGTAGCGATGGGCCAATATTTCCGCCTGGTGACCCGCTGGACTCCTGCGGAGATATCACAGGTAGAGAAGGACTTAGCCGAGGGCCATCTGCACCCGCGTGATGTGAAGATGAAACTGGCGAGAGAGGTCGTATCGATCTTTCACTCCGATGATGCCGCTTTGGAAGCTGAAAATACATTTATCCGCGTTTTTCAACAAAAGGATGTTCCCGAGGAGATGGCTGAATATACATTACTGCCCGGGCAAACGGTCCTGGATGTACTTGTTGATGCGAAGCTGCCGGAAGGTGAGATGGTCAAGAGTAAAAGTGAAGCCCGGCGTTTGATTGCTCAAAATGGCGTGCGCCTCGATGGAGAGACTCTCGCTGATCCGAATCAGGCGTTCCCCCATGCGGGCGTGCTGCAGGTTGGAAAAAGGCGTTTTATAAAGGTGGTGTAAGAGATAGTCAGGGGCGGAGCACATTATCCAGGAGGGCGCGCCCAATTTCCTTTATCAGGGCTGGATCATAATCTTCAATCATTATCACCAAAACGAGCGGGGTACCGCCCCATTCCTGGAGAGTCCCGGCTGTATACCAGGTTACTGTTTGGTCGGGATAAAGCGGATCAACTACCACAGATACGCTTTCCCAATATTGTGAATCGGCGGATTTAAGCGCCAGTGATGCAGCGCTGGCGGAGTCAGGGGACAGGGCTGATGTCCCTTCCCCGGTGGCAGGTCTGAGCACCCACCCATCCTGGGGTGAATTTATCCCTGTGACAAGGTGCGGTGCCGGACGGACACCGTCTGCGCTGAGTGGTGAAATGGCCAAAGCCATTTGCAGTGGGCTGCTCCTCAGCCCATCTACCAGGGCAGCTAATGCGGGGTCTGTCAGGTCTGGCGGCAGTTCCGCGCTTTCAACGGGTAATTCTATTTGGGGCGTAGAATCCAAACCCAGTCTCTCATACAGTTCGATAAGGTTATCAATCCCCAGGGTCTCTCCCAGGGCGGCGACCGCTCCCGGGCAGCCATTGGCGATGGCCGCTCCCCAGGTGTGATCAAGCGGGGGTTCTGCACACCCTAAGATACTGCCATTCATTTCGTAAGAGAGATCCAGAACACTCTCCTGGAGGTCACCTGATGTTTGGCTTTCTGCCCAAATAAGCGGTCCGAGAGCCGGTCCGACCGGATACAGCCCCAACGTTGCGCGGTTAAATAAGGGGGCATTTTGGTCCTGGATCAAGGTATCCCATTCCTGTTCCAGGTGGTTAGCGTCAAAAGTAGGGTAGGATGCCATTGTCAGGATTTCGCCGTTCTCCGGATTGAGCATCACAATTGCACCGGTTTTTCCAGCCAGGAGTTCGTCTGCTGACGTCTGCATTTCCAGTTCCAGGCTGGTTCGAATGTCCAGACCGGGCGGCGGTTGTCCATAAAGCAGGTGGTTCCACCATATGCTGAGCCCGGAGTTGCCGCTTTGGCCCCTCAGTATCTCGTCCATACTGGCTTCCAACCCGGACTGTCCGTACACCTGATTCGTGTAGCCAATGATATTGCTCAGAGCAGGGTACTGGTAGGTCCGCTCGTATTCACCGGGGGAGCCGGACGTAACGTTGATCTCTTCATTACTCCGGTCCAGGATCGCGCCGCGTGGAACTGAGCGGTCGGATATGGAGCGGCGGGGATTATCTGTGCGTGTCAGCAGATCGGGACCACGGTAAAACGCCCACCAGCCCAATGCCAATGAAAGAGCGATGATCCCGATCAGGAACACAGTCCCTAACTGCCGGTACGGACGTTTTGCTGCCTCCGATATGGGTTTTTCCCGCCGTTGGCTGCTGATGAGAAGCAGGAGCAGCAGCGATATAAATGAGGTGACGAGAGAGGAGCCGCCGTAGGATACAAAGGGCAGGGTGACACCGGTCAACGGCAGCAGGCGCAGGTTACCGCCGATGATCAGTATACTTTGGAAAATCAAATAGGCGGTCAATCCGGCGGCCAGGTAGCGTTTAAAGGCATTCGATGCATTGATGGCGATGGTAATTCCTCGCTGGGCCAGCAATGCGATCAACAGGAGCAGGCCCAGACCTCCAACCAACCCTATTTCTTCAGCGATGGCCGTGAATATAAAATCGGAGTGCGGGATGGGTACCAACCCCGGATTACCTAACCCGGGACCTCGGCCGAGCATACCGCCGTTTGCGACCGCAATGATAGATTGTACGATCTGGTATGAACGACCGCTCGGATCCAGCCAGGGATTGATCCAGGCCTCCATTCGCAGCTGTACTATATCGAAGGCAAAATAGCCAATTAATCCAGCCGCAACAAGAGCGACGAGCGTGATGATCAGGATTTGTTTTCTACCGGAGGTTGTATAGACGATCGCCGCGTACAGGATGAGGAATATAGATGCTGTACCCAGATCTCTCTGTACGAGCAGGATGAGGGCCGCGAGACCTGCCATAATAAGGGTTGGCGCCAGGAGCGGGAACAGCGGTGGATCAGCCGGTATGCCCGTATCTGGTTTGGGCACGGACGGCAGCATAAAGGGGAATCGATCGGCAAAATAGGCCGCCAGGTAAATAATCAGCAGCAGTTTTAGCGGTTCTGAAGGCTGAAGATAAATACCACAGCAGCCTAACCACAATCGTGGTCCACTCCCCATGGGATTCGTTCCCAACACCAGGGTCAGGGCGGTCAAAATTAGCCCACCGATCAGCCATAGATATTTATACCGGCGTAGAAATTCCAGGCCGGGGTTCAGGCGCAAACCCAGGATCAGCACGCCAAATGCGATCAGCATCCATATGCTCTGGCGCAGTCCAAAATTTGGGAACAGGCGCCAGATGGTCAGCAGTCCCCACCCGCTCAGAAGGCCGGCAATCGGCAGCAGGAAAGGATCGCGCTCCGGTATTTTTTTTGATAACAGTTGGTGCGCCGTAAGCATTCCCAACAGCCAGGCGACGTAGGCCAGCCAGTGTTCCCAACGAAAAGCCACGTCCCATGAACGCGCTCGTACTGCGGGTGATAGCGATAGGATTAAGCTATATAACGCTAAAAAGACCGCCGCCAGAATGATCAAACGGCGTTCTTTTTGGTTGTTAGTGGTGATTGAGGTCGTACGACTCAAGATAAATATTTTCCGACCAGTAAATCCAACCTACCCCTCGTTTCGGGCGGTATCGCATCCGGTTGGGTGATGAGCGCCTCAGCCAGTGAGTTAGAACACTTGCAGTCGCAATGTGAGTTATGGAGTTTTGCCAGGCTGGAGACGGCTTCTTGGGCGAGCTGCGTGTTGCGAGTCAACACCTGGATTACTATTTCCACAGTGACAGGTTCTTCGCTGACATGCCAGACGTCAAAATCGGTCACGTGTGCCATCACGCCGTAGCACATTTCAGCTTCACGTGCCAGAAAGGCCTCCGGTGAGGTGGTCATACCGATGATGGACATTCCCCAGGTGCGGAATACGTTCGATTCTGCGCGCGTCGAAAAACGTGGGCCTTCGATGGTGATAAAGTCGCCGCCTTCGTGGACAACTGCCCCCGTTCCTTGAAGAGCCTGGCAGATATTATTCGAGAAATCCGAACAGAAAGGATCAGCTACGTCGATATGCGCCACCAGCCCGTCTTCGAAAAAAGTACGTTTGCGATCTTTTGTGAAATCGAACAACTGGTCGGGGATCACGATATCGCCCGGAACGTAGTCGTCACGTAAAGAGCCGCATGCGCTGATGCTCAGGATGCGTTCTACCCCCAGGGTTTTTAAGGCGTAAATGTTCGCCCGGTAGTTGATTTCAGTCGGGGTTATAAAATGCCCGATACCGTGCCGGGCCAAAAATGCGATCCGGGTGCCTTCAAGGCTTCCGATGACAATTGGAGAGCTGGGTTCGCCGAAAGGTGTGTTGATTTCAAACGTTTCTGATTCCTCAAGGCCGGGTATTTCGTACAGCCCTGATCCGCCGATGACTGCCAGGGTGGGGTGAGATTTCATCTTCTATATCTCCTGTTGTCGGTTTGTGGATGTGCCCTCAATAGCGATTTCCAGAATGATCCTGCCGCAGCGCACCTGATCTCCGTCGGTGATGACGATTTGTTCGGAAACAGTATCGAGATTGAGAAATGTTCCGTTTGTGGATTGAAGGTCTTCGACCCACCATTGACCGTGCTGGTATATTAACTGTGCATGACGCGTTGAGATTGTTTTATCGTCGATATTCAAATCGACAACCGGATCACGCCCGATAACAATCTTTGGATCTGAAAACTTGTAAGCCCGCTCGCTGCCATCCGGGTCGTGTTGGGTCAGGGTGAGCGTTGGGACTTGTTGGGATGAATCATCTTTTCCAACCTGTTTTAAATCCTGCCATAAAATATATAAAGCCCCGGCAAGAAAAGCGTACAGGACAAGAGCAAGAATAAGTCTGAGTGCAAGTAAAATCGCCGCGCTCATTTTTTGTTTACAGGTGAATCCTGTTCGGAGTTCGCCTTATCTGTTCGGTTGGATGTGGGAATTGAATATTTAAGCGTATCGCCAGGTTCGAGGGAATCCTGACCGTACACAAGCGGCAAACCTGCCAGGGAGACCACGTCTCCTGGCTGGAGAACGCTTTTTTGTATACGCTGCCCGTTGACCCAGGTACCTCCGGTTGATTCAAGGTCAAAGATTACATAGCGTCCATCGATGATGCGCAGTTGGGCGTGGTGGCGTGAGATACGCGGGTCGTCGATCACCAATTGATTGTCGCCGCGCCTACCGATCTTTACCAGGTTTTCTTCAAGGGGGAACACCTGCGTACCATCCACAATCAAGAAGGCGTTGGCCGGGATTTCGGCTTGACCCTCGTTTTTATCTTCGATTTTATAATCCATCGTATCGCCAAGTTCGTCCTGGCTGTATCGGGCTTCGACCTCCAGCTCGCCGGGCTTCAGTGTTGGATCTCCCTGGACACGGATCACGGGTGTAGAGAGGAACACCAGATCCGTTGATTCACTGGCTTGCTGTAATTTGTCTGCAAATTCATCCAGCAGCTCCGGATTTGAATTGATGTAGTCCGCTTGGGCTGGGTGAATACGAATGGTAAACAGGTTTGGTGGAATACGATCACCGCTTGGCTCCTGCAGCATACTCTCGCGCATAGCACCGGCCATTTGATTGGACAGGTCGTTTTGGACGCGATCACTGGAAAACAGGCGATCGACGCTTCCTTCAATAAGGTTTTGAAGGCTTTGTTCCAGCTTCAGCAGTTGGTTTTCTAATACACTCATTCGATTTATGCCTCGTAAGTATGCGTAATTATACGTTGAATTCAGAAAAACGAACAAGGAACTACATCCCAAAAAATCCGTTATACTCAAGACATGGAAGAGCAGGCTAGATCTGGCTACCGTGAAATCGAACACACAGCCGATTGGGAACTAGAAGTATGGGGGCCTGACATGGCAGCCCTTGTGGAACAGGCGGCGCTTGGCATGTATTCGCTCTGTGGTGTGCGTTTGAAGAAGGATTCGCGCGTCACGCGCCAGTTTTTCTTATTTACAATCGAACCGGAATTTATGCTGGTTTGGTTTCTCGAAGAGCTGCTCTGGATTCTCGAAGATGATAAGGTGGCGTTCGAACGTTTTAATATGTCTGTTGATGGAAATGTGATTCAAGCAGACCTTGTTGGCGCTGAGGTTGAGTCGTTAACCAAAGAGATTAAAGCTGTCACTTACCACAATCTTGAAATAAAGCGCGGGGTGCGTGGTTTAGAAGTGCGCATAGTTTTTGATGTATAGTTAGAGTTGTGTGGGTATCGGAGAAATTCACATTTCTCCGATACCCACTGAGTTATATTTGGAGGTGCTGTGATGGTCCCTATTCAAGCTATGAAAAAAATCAACCAGTACGAGTGGGAGATACCGGTTACATATCGTGACGATATGCGCGTGCCCGTGCACATTTTCGCCACACGGCGCTTGCTGGAGGACGTAGCCCGGGATAAGTCCCTGGAGCAGGCGGTAAATTCAGCCACACTGCCTGGCCTGGTGGGTAAGGTGCTGGTGATGCCCGACATGCACCAGGGGTATGGGTTCCCCATCGGGGGTGTCGCCGCCACGCGTTACCCGGACGGTGTCATCTCTCCGGGCGGTATTGGATACGACATCAACTGCGGGGTGCGTTTGCTCGCATCCGACATCAGCTACGATGAAGCAGAATCTCAGATTGACGAACTGGTCAGCGCGTTGGACCATCACTGTCCCAGCGGTGTGGGTACGAAAGGCTCCCTGCGCTTGACCGAAAAGGAACTGGGGAGCGTGTGCACAAAAGGATCGCAATGGGCGCTCAAGAGTGGCTACGCAACGCAGGCGGACGTGCGCCGCACCGAGGAGAACGGTAGGTTGGACGGCGCCGATTTTTCTAAAGTGAGCCCGCGCGCCAGGAAGCGCGGACGCCCGCAGTTGGGCACGCTCGGGGCAGGAAACCATTTCATCGAGGTCGATATCGTTGACCAGGTGTTCTATCCCGAAGCCGCGCAGGTGATGGGATTAAGAGAAGGGTACCTGGTGCTGCAGATTCACTGCGGCTCGCGCGGTTTCGGACACCAGGTATGTTCGGATTACGTGAGGGAATTCCAGGGGGCGGTTCAGCGTTATGGGATCAAGCTGCCAGACCGGGAACTGGTGTGCGCGCCATTGAACTCGCCCGAGGGTGAGAACTACCTGGGAGCCATGCGCTGCGCGGCGAACTACGCTTTCGCTAACCGCCAGGTTCTCGCTCATCATGCACGCACTGCCTTCGAACAGGTCCTGGCCGGTAGGGTGAAAAACTGGCACCTGCACCAGGTTTACGACATCGCGCATAACATGGGAAAGATCGAGACGCACGAAATCGATGGTCGGTCTGTTAATGTCTGCGTGCATCGAAAAGGCGCCACGCGCGCATTTGGACCTGGTTCGCCTGAAATCCCGGATGAATACCAACGCATCGGGCAGCCGGTATTGGTGCCTGGCAGCATGGGTACCGCCTCCTGGGTGCTCGTTGGCACAGAACAGAGCATGTTGCGTTCGTTCGGTTCGACATGCCATGGCGCCGGGCGAGTGATGAGCCGCAGCAAGGCAAAAAAGACCGTGCGCGGCGATAAGCTGCTTGTTGAGCTGGAGAAGAAAGGCATCCGCATCAGGGCTGGATCGATGCCTGGACTTGCTGAAGAAGCGCCTCAAGCTTACAAGGATGTCGACGAAGTTGTGGAGACAGTCACCGGAGCCGGTATCGCCAGGAAGGTGGCCAGGCTGCGACCGGTGGGTGTAGTAAAGGGATAGATACTTAAATGCAAAGGAACATTCACAACGTGAATTTCGTCTACATACAGAGAACTTTTTAATGACGATTTCAATCGTTTATTGTGTATGACTGAAGGCATTACTACCCTATTTATTTGATCTGTTTGGAGGCAGCTATGTTTCCTATAACTTCAAAACATAAATTGAGAAACACGATAATGGTTCTTTTACTGGTGTTCATATTACTTGCAGCTTGTAGTGGTGGAGAAAGATCGACTGAGGACCAGTACCCGCCACCGATCGAAAAGGTGGGGCCTGTGGATGGAAATTTGAATCCCGACTCTGTGATCATAGACGGCAGCCAGGTCATTCCTTTCGAAGAGGCCCCGTCCGGCTATGGTGTGCGAGTCATGGGCACCATGCCGACGCCCTGTCACCGCATCCTGGTTGACGAAGCCGAACCGGACGAACAGGACCAGATATTCATTGATCTATATGCCGTATCCAAACCTGACGAAATCTGCATCCAGGTCATCGAAGTGTTCGATATCACCATCCCTCTGGAAGTATTCGACCCAGACCTGCATACCGTCTGGGTCAATGGCGAAAAGGCCGGCCAAAAATAGTGTTAGGTCCAGGAAATGGGTAGGTGCCCAATCGCATTGGGCATAAGTTTCTCACATTTCCCAGGAACCTGGGTTTCTGGGAAACCTTAAATTTCCGGAGAACTTGAGGGACTAATGCGTCAATATTTGCGACAGGAACAACACCGTGCGCTCTTGCTGAGGATCGTTGAATATCTGATCCGGGGTGCCGCTTTCAACGATTAACCCTTCATCGAAGAAGAACATTCGGTCGGCCACACTTTTAGCAAAACCCATCTCGTGCGTGACGACAACCATGGTCATGCCGCTCCTGGCGAGCCCTATCATGACGTCCAGCACTTCCTTGATCATTTCCGGGTCCAGAGCAGATGTCGGCTCATCAAAGAGCATGATCTTGGGCTGCATGGCCAGCGCTCTGGCGATAGCGACCCGCTGCTGCTGACCGCCGGATAACGCTGCCGGGTACTTTTCGGCCTGTTCCGGAATGCCAACCCGTTCAAGGAGCTGTACAGCGATTTCGTCCGCTTTGTCCTTCTTCCATTTGCGCACCCGAATGGGGGCGAGCGTAATATTCTCCATGACCGTTTTGTGCGGGAACAGGTTGAACTGCTGGAAGACCATACCGGTCTCCATGCGTACTTTTTCGATGTTGCTTGTATCGTGGGTGAGCTCGATCCCGTCGATAATAATCGTGCCCTCCTGGTGTTCCTCAAGCCGGTTGAGGCATCGGATGAAGGTCGATTTTCCCGAGCCGGAGGGACCGAAGATTACGATCACCTCTCCCTTATCCACGTCCATACTGATACCGCCCAATGCCTGAAAATCGTCGAACCATTTCTTCACACCGCGGCAGACGATCATGGGTTGTTCGTTGTTCGTTTCACTCATAACTTGCTCCTGATTACCTCTCTCCTACACCCATTGCGATTTCAAGCTGGCGGGCGGAATATGACATGGCATAACTGATTATCCAGAATAATAACGCAATAAAAGCGTACACCTCAAGCTGTAACTGCACGAATTCGGGACTGGAATTGATAACGCTCCTCCCGATCCCCAATAATTCGTTTATGCCCAGTATTATCACCAGGGTGGTGTCCTTGAAAAGGCTGATAAACTGTCCGACGATAGCCGGGATGACCAATCTCAACGCCTGGGGCAGCACGATCAGTAAATTTATTTGCAGTGAGTTCATTCCCACCGCCTTGGCAGCTTCTATCTGACCGAGTGGGATAGCCTGCAGCCCCCCGCGGATGTTCTCAGCCATGTATGCAGCGCTGAAAATCGTGATTCCGATCAATGCGCGCAGCAGACGGTCGAAACGCGAACCAGTTGGCAGGAAGACCGTCAGGATGAGCGAGAACATAAACAGGATCGTGATCAACGGAACCCCGCGGATAGTCTCGATGAAAGCAGTGCTGAAGCCCTTTACAACCGGCAGGTTAGAGCGCCTACCGAATGCCAGCATGACTCCGATCGGAAATGAAAACACGATACCACCGACTGCTAACAGCAAGGTGACCATCAGGCCGCCCCACACGGTGGTCGGGACGGAGGGGATGAGGCGGCTGTTGGCAAATCCCGACAGCAGGACCAGTACGATAATGCCGGCACCGATCATCCAGGTGATGAATATGTAGTTACCGCGCGGCTTTCTTGCGCTTCCGAACCAGTACCCAAGCAGTATCAGCCCAACATTCATCAGCAGTAACAACCGTACATCGATGGTGAGAAAATCAAGCGGGTAGGGCATGAGTGCCAGCACGGCCAAAAAACCACCCAGGGTAAGGGCAAATCCTTGTATCAGCCCTTTCCATACGCCCCAACTGACTCCCATTAAAAGGGAAAATATACTTACGCTGAGTCCGACTCGCCACAATTGCTCCCTGGGATACTGTCCGACCATTAAGAGCAGCGGGAATTCCACGATGGGGCTCCAATCCGCGAAAAACAGCACCCACTGGATTAACGCCCGTAATATAAAATAAATGATGACCAGCGAAACGATGGTCAACAGGGCGTTGAACCACGAGTTAAACAGGTTTTTGCGAGCCCATTTGATGGGACCAGGTGGTTTAGGTGGCGCTGCGCTTTGATTCGTTACGGTCATGATTACTTCTCAATAAATTGGATGCGGCGGTTGTACCAATTCAGTATCCAGGAGACGATCAGGCTCATAAACAGGTAGGTGAACATGACCATCGCGAAGACAGGCACAGCCCTGCCCGCCTGGTTGATAGCGATTTTTCCGACACTGAACAACTCCTGGTAGCCGATAAATAATGCCAGACTGGAATTCTTTATCAGGTTAAGGTACTGGCTGATCAAGGGCGGAATGATGACACGCAAGGCCTGGGGCAGGATTATCAGGCCGATTACTTGAAAGAAACTCAACCCGACCGCTCTCGCGGCTTCGGTTTGCCCTTTGCTCACAGCCTGGATGCCTGCTCGGACCACCTCTGCGATAAAAGCCGCCGTGTACATGGTCAACCCGATTAGCAGCGCCGCAAACTCAGGCGTCATGCGCAGTCCACCGCTGTAGTTAAATCCTTCCAAAACCGGTACATCCAGGTATAAAGGAGAACTTCCGGCAGCAAACCAGCCGATAGTTGGAACAATGATGACGATTGCCAGGCTTATCAACGCGTAATAAGTAGACTTACCTGTGTCGACCTGCCGTTTTTCAAGCACTTTCCATGCGGTGATCGCCAGGATGATGCCAACCGCGATCGATATCAACCACACCACTCCGCCAGATCCCAATCTGGGCCAGGTGGAATAAATTCCGCGCGAATTAATAATAACCGGTCCTGCATGAATGCTCTCCTCAACGGGGGGAAATTGAGCGAAGACCGGAAAGTACCACAGGAAAAGCAGAACGAGGAGTGGAATATTGCGGTGAAATTCAATATATGCCAGCGCAATATGGCTGATCAGCCAGTTGCTCGACATACGGGCTAATCCGATGATGGTGCCTAAAATGGTGGCAAATACGATACCTATCGCCGACACCAGCAGCGTCTTGATAATACCGACCAGGAATGCGTAGCCGAACGTTCGGGAAGGGTCGTAAGGCAGGACCGGATCGCTGATCGGGAATTCGGCGGGATCGTTCAGGAATTTGAAGTTCAGCGCCATGCCGCGCGCGTCCGCCGCCTGTATGAAATTGACAATAATCCACACCAGCAATCCGATCAGCAGTACTGCGGAGACGATTTGAGCAGCCCATCGCAGGACGCGTTCGTCCCGATAGAAGGGTATTGCTTGATGTTCTGTTGTAACTTCGCTAAGTTGCTCTGTTGACACTAAGAATTTGTTCCAGGAGCGTGCAACCATTGGATTGGAAGATGCACACTCCTGGTAATAATGGTTGTTATTTGACCGGCGGTGCGTAAATCAGGCCGCCATTTGACCAAAGTTCATTCAATTCGCGAGGCAGCGTAAATGCCAGACCGTTGGGACCCATGTAGCGGTTGTAGATCTCACCGTAGTTCCCTACGGCTGTAATGGCCTGTGCTAAAGCTTCTGCATCCAAACCAAGATCAGTGTAGCCCCAGTCGCCCTCTTGACCCAACAGGCGGCGCACGTTGATGAATTCACTGTCCTTCATCGTATCAACATTCATCTGGGTGACACCCAATTCCTCGGCGTTGATCAGCCCGTACATGACCAGTTTTACGATATCGAACCACTGGTCGTCGCCGTGCGGAACCGCTGATGTGAGGGGTTCTTTGGAAATTGCGAAAGGCAGGATTTCATGATTTTGCGGATTGGCGAAGCCCTCTCGCACCGCAGCCAGTTGGGACATATCGCTGGTGGTAGCATCACAGCGTCCTTCCTCATAAGCGCTGTAAACGGAAGGTGTTTCCTCGAAGATGACTGCTTCGTATTCCAATCCTCGTTGGCGGAAGGCATCCGCCAGGTTCTTCTCCGTTGTGGTACCGCTGGTGACACACACCGTTCCGCCGTTCATATCTTCGATGGTCTTGATGCCGCTGTCCACCGGGACCATGAATCCCTGGCCATCGTAGAACGTAATAACTGAGAAGTTGCCCCACTGCGCATCACGGCTGGACGTCCACGTAACGTTACGACTGAGCACGTCCACTTCTGCCGTTTGCAGGGCCGGACCACGGTCTGCCGCTGTCAGGGGTACGATCTCGATCGCATTCGGATCACCCAGCACGGCGGCTGCAACTGCGCGACACAGGTCGATATCAAATCCGATATTATTGCCGCTGGCGTCTAAATATCCGAATCCCAGCAGGTCCGTACGACCGCCGCACACTAACTTGCCGCGTTCTTTGACCCGGTCGTAAATTGCGCCGCGCGTGATGGCTTCATCACCACCTGTATCATCCGAACCGCCACAGGCAACGAGCACAAGAGCGGCTACGAGCAACAACGCGAGAATTAAAAAAGCTTTGCGGGACATTTCTCTCTCCTTTGGTAAATTGCTTGAATTGTTATCCGAACAGATAAACTACCATAGTCAGAAATTTCGTCTCTTTTCTTTCTGGCCTTTTCACCTCCTTATATAATACTCTCGAAACGACTGGGTGGTTTGAGATAACCGTCTGTGGATCAAAACTGGAAGTCCACATCTCATCTGGACGAGTATATGTATTGTTTAATACAAGGTTCGTAAGAACTATGCCCGAACACCAATAATTAATGCCACTTTAGAATAACATATTATAGGTAAAAATACCCAATTGGGCAAGTCATCCGGATCATCAGAGTTTTACTTTATTCGATACTGGAACTATTTAGAAATATTACGCTCATCGTGCGAATCAGGTTCATTATACGGATCCGATATCAGCAAACTGGGCGTTTGTGAGCCTCAGCAGCGCTTCGGTTGGCAGCCGGATGTTCAAACCACGCTCACCGCCTGATATGTGAATATTTTCGTGAACCTGAGCCGAACGGTCGAGTAAAATCTGGAATCCACGGTTGATGAGCGCAAGTGGTGATATACCTCCCGCGGATAAGCCCGTGAGATCCTCCGCTTCGCGTTCGGTCGCTAAAATCACTTTCTTTTCTCCCACGGCCTGAGCAACAGCTTTTAAATTGACCTCACTCCCCCCAGGCACCAACGCCAGGATGGGTTTCCCCCTGCCTTTGCGCTTGACGACAATCGTTTTATATACCTTGTCGAGGGGCACGTAGAGAAGCACAGCAACTTCCTGGGTGCTTAGCTTCTCAATAGGGAGTTCGTAGGCCGTATATGGGATGTGCCTGGAATCTAACAGTCGGGTGACGTTGTTTTTGATCAAAATGCATTTATCCGTCTGCCCTACCAGCTTTTGGTAACGATAGTGTCAATACTGCCCCACCTTCCGAATGGTTGGCGGCCATTAGCGTCCCACCGTGCGCTTCAGCTATTTGCCTGGCGATAGCCAGCCCCAATCCGCTTCCCCCATCTGTGCGGCTGCGAGATGGGTCGGCGCGGTAGAAACGGTCGAAGATATAGGGCAGCGACTCTTCCTGGATGCCCGGTCCCCCATCGTGGATGTTCAATATAACTTCCGACTGTATGCTCGCCAATTGCAGGTTTATCTGCCCACCTTCCGGCGTATAGCGCAGGGCGTTGGAAATCAGGTTGCCAAGGATTTGCTCCAGGCGCATCGGATCTCCCATAACAGTGTATTGGTTTGGTGTCGTCTCCCCCTCACTTTTGTGAATGAGAGACACGCCTTTTTCCAACGCGCCCGGCTTGTATCGCTCGGTGACACGCTCGGTTAAATTTTTAAGGTTTAACTGGGTCACGTTTAGCTCAAGCTGACCTGCATCTGCTAATGCCAGTGTGCGCAGATCATCAACCAGGTGATTGAGTAAAATGTTCTGGTCAATCACAGGTTCCAGGTTTTCTGCGGTGAGTGGATAGATGCCGTCCTGCAGCGCTTCCAGGTTGGCTCTTTGCACGGCCAGTGGATTACGAAGCTCATGGGCTATATCTGCAGTTAAGGAGCGCCGGCTCTCCTCAGATTGCTGCAGGGATTCGGCCATCTGGTTGAATGTGCGTCCAAGTATAGCAAATTCGTCATTGCCACGTACACGCACACGTTGAGTGAGGTCGCCTTCCCCCAACTGGTTTGCAGCCTGGGTCAGTTCGTTGATCGGGCGCATTATCCGATAAGCTAAAAACAAAGCAACAATCAGCGAAAGGCCCCCAGCAACCAGGGCAGCGACGAGCGCGGCGTTGTTTAATCGATTGATTAGCTGCTGCCCTTGTTCATTATTGAATCCCGTGCCGCCCTCAGCGATCAGGTAGCCGACCGTGTTTCCATTTAATTGTAAGGAGATCGCGGATTGCCGCTCGATCAGGCTCAAATTTCCAGCAGCTTCCGAATTTTCTGTGTCAACGATCACATTACCGCGCGAGTCTGCCAGGGTAAATTGCTGCCCCTGTGTCCCATCGGATTTACCCTGACCCTTTCCTTGTCCATATCTACCCGGAAGCACCAGCCCCTCTACTCCCTCCCAGCTGCCATAAGTTTTATAATGTGTTTCAAGACTTTCAACCAATTCAGTGGAATCGGTAATCTCCCCACGGAACATGAATGCGCGCACCTCATTCGCCGCGCCCTGCCGCGCCACCAGCACTACCAGGGAGATGGAAATGAGAACTATCACAACGAAAGATAATATCAGGCGTAATCGCATAAATTAGTTATCATAGACCAGGGGGAATAATATTATGGAATTCATCTTGTCGTAATCTTATAGCCAATGCCAAATACTGTTTCTATATATATTGGGTTCTTTGGATCGGGTTCTAACTTAGCACGCAGGTTTTTAATGTGTGCATCGATCGTGCGCTCATAACCTTCGTATGATGTTCCTTGAGTTGCCTCTAACAATTGTAGGCGTGTGAATGCACGGCCGGGCTGGCCTGCCATCTGGACCAGTAAATTGAATTCGGTCGGGGTGAGTTCAATTGCCTCACCTGCGCGTGTAATTGTGTGAGCAGATTGGTCGATTTTCAGGTCTGCGACGTGCAGCAGTTCCAATGAATCAGGCGTAAATTCAATACGACGTAACAAAGCCCGCACCCTGGCGACCACGACCCGCGGCGAGAAGGGTTTAGTTATATAATCATCAGCCCCGAGCTCAAGTCCGATCAATTGATCGGTCTCTTCCACCCTGGCGGTTATCATAATGATGGGCGTATTCGTCTTGCGGCGGATTTCCCGCGCTACGTCCAGCCCATCCTTTCCGGGGAGGTTCAAATCCAATATGACCAGGTCAGGCTGCCTGTTCTCCCAGGTTGTGAGACCGGTGTCACCGCGATAAGCAGTGAGGACCGAGAATCCGGCATTTTCCAGGTAAGAGCGCAGTACTTTTACCAGTTCGGGCTCATCTTCGATGATCAGGACGGTAGTCATAAAATAAACATCTTTGTTAATTGAACTCGATAGGACGATCTGTAGAAATTATAGCCCAATATCTTTGAATAAAAGGCTTCCGAATCTTATTGGATTCGGAAGCCTTAGTCAATAAATAATCTTTTGCCCTAATCCGGATAAACCGGAACCCAGAAGGACGACAGCCTTGCACCTAAAATCTTTGCATAAAGAAAAAGAATGTCAGGGATTAGGCTCTAATTACAGGCTTCAAATTCCGGTAAATGGTGGTCCAGGGAAGCGTTCCTGAGATTGGTGAATACCTGAATCAGGGCTTCATTATCCGTCATGCTGAACAGCTTATCGTACAGCGCAGCATTGGCGATCTCAGCATCCACACCTGTCTGGCAGGCCTGGGTGAGGGATTCAAAAGTCGGAACATTCCCTATCCACGTATTACCCGGAACTGGGATGCTGTACTTGTTGAACTGGTTCACCAGGGCATCGATGTGTTTCTGCTCGGCAAGAGCAATACTGGCGAATGGTTCTACCTCGCCAAAGGTTTCTATCACCGAGAGGTACGTCGCCAGGGCGTGGTATTCATCATCCAGCGCTAAATGCATAGCCTCGATTTCAGCGCCATCTAGGGGTTCTCGTGACAGACCCTGACCGCCGCCGTTCCCACCTCTCCCGTTCCCGCGCGAGCCTTGATTTTCAGCCTCAGGAGACCCTTCTAACGATCCCCCTCGATAACCCTGCGACTCCTCTTCCACCGATTCATTATTACTATAACGCTCGTTATCTTCTCCGGTCGCGTGCTCGTTGTCGCAGTCTTCTTCACCTTCTCCATGGCGACCTCTTGCTGCTGCCTCATTCTCAGCACTTTCCATAGCGAGATTACCCTGGCCGCGCCATCCGCCACCAATTCCATTTTCGTCAGAGGTATATTCCAGACTGTTTCTTCCCTGACTGCCTTCAGAATGATCGTCGGCCTTGGCGAGCGTGCGGTTTACACCACCCCATATCAATACGCCGATCAATCCAACGAACAATACACCGATCACAATTTTTTTCAACATGATTTACTCCTTCTTTTTATGATGATATGTCTATTATGTTTTGAAACTTCTCTACTGTTCAGGTATACGTTGCTCTTGAGTTTGCCTAATTCACAACCTTCGAATTTTGATTACTGGTTCCGATACTCGTCTCCCGTGCGGGTTGACGAGCCCCGAAGAGTTTATTCGTGACCTTTGTGACCCACTTCCAGTGGATAGCAAAGTGCACCACGCCTGCGACGATCATCGCGACACCTGCCCATGTATGTATCAGGTCCCAGGTAGTGCGTGTAAAAATAATGTTTGGGTCCGGCACACCGTGTGCGCCGCCGGGAAAAAAGAGCAGGTAGATACCAGTTATGGCGGTCACTAAACCACTAACTCCGACAACGGAATTAATGCCGACATTGAAACGGCTGCGGTTATTGAGATGCCTGTTGGGCCCAAACAGCTCATTTAAAGATCGCCTTACCATACCCGTGATCCATTTCCAATGGATCGTGATATGAACGGCAGCAACGGCGATCATCAAGATGCTGCCCCAGATGTGCAAGTCACCCCATGTTGACCGTTCAAATAGGATAGTTACTCCGTACATTGGATTTCGCCCACCCTGGAACCCGCCGACAGGCAGGAAAAGGAAATATACACCGGATAAACTCGCGATCAACGCGCCGATAAGCAATCCCGCGTCGATTAACCAATTATTGCGTGTTTCGGTGGATAGAGATCTTTTGATTGCCATTTCGCTCACTCCTGTTGTAAGTTGATGGTTGTTTGCCTCATTAGCTGCTGCTCAGGCGATCAACTTGTACCTATGTTACAACCAGGATGTGAAGAAGTTGTGAAGAAGTGTTGAAGGATTAATGAAAAATCCCGCTTCCTTTCCTGAAGGTCTGGGTAGGAAGCGGGATTTAAGGGTCGATGTGTTTTTTAGTTACTCTTCTCCGGCTAATAAACGTATTCTCTCCCACGGAGGCGCATCGCTTTCATCGGCCAGCATGCTCCGCAGCTCGAATACCTGGTCGCGCAGTATCGCTGCTTTTTCGAACTCCAGTTCTTTTGCGGCCAGTTTCATTTCCTTTTCCAGTTCAGCGATCACCTTCTTTATCTCTTTTACGGGTAATCCGGAGAGCTCACCGGTTGAATAGGCGGCACCGGGTTCAGCGACTGCTCTGACACCGAGCTGGTCGGTCAGATCGCGCACTTCCTTGAATATACTGACGGGTGAAATGCCGTGATCTTCATTGTGCGCTATCTGTTTTTTCCGCCGTCGGTTGGTCTCGTCGATCGCGCGTTTCATCGAGTCGGTCACCCGGTCGGCGTACATGATTACTTTGCCGTCCACGTGGCGCGACGCACGACCGATGGTCTGGATCAAGGCGGTGTCCGAGCGTAAAAAACCCGCCTTATCCGCATCCAGGATGGTCACCAACGTGACCTCCGGCAGGTCCAGGCCCTCTCGCAGCAGGTTGATGCCCACAACCACGTCGAACACCCCCAGGCGCAGGTCGCGCAAGATGCCGACTCGCTCCAATGTGTCAATCTCTGAGTGCAGGTAATGCACCTTGGTACCAAGCTCCATCAGGAAATCGGCGAGTTTTTCAGCCATACGTTTGGTGAGAGTCGTCACCAGTGTTCGCTGTCCCAACTCCACCCGCTTCTTGATTTCTCCGACCAGGTCGTCCACCTGGCCTTCAATAGGCCGCACTTCAATTACCGGATCGACCAACCCGGTAGGCCTGATGACCTGCTCGACCACCTGGTCGGATAGTTCCAATTCATACGCCCTGGGTGTTGCCGATGTATAGACCGTGTACCCCATGATCTCCCGGAATTCATCGAACTGCAGTGGGCGGTTGTCGAGGGCAGAAGGTAATCGAAAACCGAACTCGACCAACGTTTGCTTGCGGGCGCGGTCGCCGTTGTACATTCCGCGGATCTGGGGAATAGTCATGTGACTCTCGTCGATGATGAGCAAATATTCACTGGGAAGGTAATCCATCAATGTCCACGGAGCGGACCCTGGTGGTCGCTGGTCCAGATGCCGGGAATAATTCTCTATGCCCGAGCAGTACCCCACCTCCCGCAGCATTTCCAGATCGTAGAGCGTGCGCTGTTCGAGGCGCTGTGCTTCCACCAGCTGCTCGTTGGATTGAAAAAATGCCACCCGTTCCCCTAACTCACTTTCAATATCCGATATTGCCTGCACGAGTTTCTCGTCTTCGGTGATGAAATGCTTGGCGGGGTAAATATGGATCGAGCGCAGTTCCCGCCGCAGCTCACCGGTAACGCTGTCAAACTCGATGATTCGTTCGACCTCATCGCCGAAGAAAGTGATGCGGTATCCGATTTTATCCTGGTATGCGGGAACGATGTCCAGGCTGTCGCCGCGCACCCGGAACTTGCCCGGTCTCACCTCCAGGTCATTACGTTGGTAGTGCCCCTCCACCAGCTGGCGAAGAAGTGCGTTTCGGCGGTATATTTCCCCGCTCTCCATGTTGATCACCACCCGCCCGTAAGCCTCCGGATTTCCGATACCAAAAATACACGATACTGAGGCGACGATAATCACGTCCTTGCGAGACATGAGGGACGTGGTAGCCGCCAGGCGCAGGCGCTCGATCTCTTCATTGATGTCGGCATCTTTTTCGATATACAGGTCGTGCCGCGGTACGTAAGCCTCAGGCTGATAATAATCGTAATACGATACAAAATACTCCACCGCGTTTTCAGGGAAAAACTCTTTATACTCGGCGTAAAGCTGTGCGGCCAGGGTCTTGTTGTGTGCCATCACCAGGGCCGGCATCTGGACCTGCTCGATAACCGAGGCCATTGTGAAGGTTTTACCAGTCCCCGTTGCGCCAAGCAGCACCTGGTCGTGGTTGCCACCTTTAATTCCCTGGACCAGCTTACGGATCGCCTGAGGTTGATCGCCCGTGGGCTGGTAGGGTGCGTGTAATTCGAACTGCATTCTTTACTTCTCCCTCACATATATTGGATTACTGTAAATCCAGCCCCTCATCATTCCTTTATAACGCACATACACTTCCACACGATAGATTCCTGGCTCAGAAGTTATATAAGTGCAGTTTTCTCGCTTTTTCCAGGTCTTTACGATGCCACCATCCTTCAACAGGTGGCACTCAGTGGCAAACGGCAGGTGGATCTGGAATGTTACTCCTAACACAGGGGACACGACGTCACCCATCCATGCCACGTGGTCTTTTCCGTGTGCCGTGAAGCGGAAGCCGCCTGTTGGAGCCGGCAGATCGTAGCCGATGAACGCATGCCCTTTTGACAGCGCCACAAGAATGGAAGTTTTGTCCTCATTGACCTCTCCGGTTAGCGGAGAGGGGATCAGCAGGTGGGTGTTAATACCGGAAAAGTGAAACTCATAAGGGAACACCGTTTTATGAATTGGACCCAGGCTCTGGTGGAGAGCATGAGCGTCCGACCCGCCGATTGCTACCATACGCTCCCCGTTCGACAACAGTTCGTCCCATTTCTTAAGTGCCGCTGGAAAAGGGCCGCGTGCTACGCGCCTGGGACAAAATATATAGAATAATGCATGGAATATCGTTTTGATTAACGATTTCAACTCGCTCATCGAGTTCCACAATTCGATCCCCGAATAGCCGTGGATGTCCCAATCCACCCAGGATAAATCTCCCTCGCCGATCGCCGGAGCAGGTGGATCAACGGGATGGGCGATAAAGGCGAGCCCTCCGGCGCGTTGGACGGCGTCCAGTAAACCTTGTGGATCCTGCGCGTGGGTGGACATTTCCTGGTCTGCACCGAATACCAGCAGGTGGTTTTTCTGCGGGGCGCGAGACTGGTCGTGCACTTCTTCACCCACCAATAGCAATACTCGCCGGTCACCGTCCTCGTAGTATTTCTCCGGTCCGTTCACCCAAACGTTGTGATCGGTGACAATGACAGCATCGAGACCGCTGATTAACGCCGCTCGCACGATATCCTGATGACTGCCGGTGCCATCAGAATAAGAAGTGTGCATATGGATGTTGGTGACAATTTCGTGCATCTGGACTAATTTCCGAACGAACGGTATAATCCACCTGCTTATTATTTTTGATTGGACCACAGCAGGAGGTTGGTTTGGAACGTTTTCTTGATATTGCCTTAATTATAACGTCAACTGCTCTTATCCTGAGCGTAATTTTGCAGAGTAAGGGTGCAGGGTTGGGTGGTTTGACGGGTGCCGATACTGGGGGGATATTTACTGCCCGGCGCGGGATCGAAAAAACCCTCTTCTATGTCACGATGGGATTGAGCGTGCTCTTTTTTGCGCTCGTTATTATGACGGTTATGGTCGCTGGATAAGAGGCGTTTTCCTGATTTAACTATTCGATACTGCCATTTGCTTGATCCACTCTTAGAGTGGACGTAATAATTAGCTCATGATGAATTCTTGGGGTATCTCACGGCAGGACCGCTGAGCCCCCTTTTCTTTTTATATATGAAAAAGCTTCGCTGGCAAATACTGATCGTTTTCGTGGCTCTGATTGCTATCGGGATTTTACTCCTGGGGCAGCAGCCCACAATTTTGCCAGGCGTCGAGCCTGTCATCGAACCGACGATGGGCGGGGTGTACAGCGAAGCGCTGGTTGGTCAGTTGGGCAGGTTGAATCCTCTGCTCGATTACTACAACCAGGCCGACCAGGATGTGGATCGACTGCTTTACAGCAGCCTGGTCCGGTTCGACGACCGTGGTATACCGAGGGGTGATTTGGCCGACTCATGGGGTATATCCTTGGATGGCACCGTATACAATATATCACTCCATCCGGAAGCAGCCTGGCATGATGGTGAACCGGTGACAAGCGATGATGTGCTGTTTACAATAGAACAATTACGCACGGAAGGTATGCCTGTTCCTGATGATCTGCAGGCATTTTGGAACCAGGTTGAAGTGAGCGTTCTCGATGAAAACACACTTCAGTTCCGGTTACCAGAATCTTATGCGCCATTTCTTGATTATCTTTCCTTCGGCGTAGTCCCGAAACACCTACTAGGTGGCTTGTCTGTTCAAGAAATAATCGATTCAGACTTTAACCTAAATCCTGTTGGCAGCGGTCCGTTCCGATTCGAGCAAATGATGGTTGATGGCGGCGCAATTACCGGCGTAGAGCTTTCCGTCTTTGAAGACTATTACGGAGAAGTGCCGTTTATTGAAGAAATCGTCTTCCAATATTACCCAGATTTACGTACGGCTTTGAACGCTTACCAGAGTGAAAGTGTGTTAGGTGTCAGCCGCATTGATAAGGAAACTTTGGCTGATGCACTGGTAGAGACGGATCTAAACATGTTCTCAAGCCGCACCCCCCGTCTTTCCCTGGTATATATGAACTTAGCCGACCCATCGCTGCCTTTTTTCCAGGATTCGGAAGTGCGCCGGGCGTTATTGACCGGTATTAACCGCCAAAAGATAATAGACCGGGTGTTGGATGGTCAGGCGATCATTGCCCACGGACCGATCTTGCCTGACTCATGGGCTTATTATGATGGGATCGAGAAGATCGAATTTAACCCTGGAAGAGCGGTAGAAATGTTGAAGGAGGCCGGTTACACCATTCCAGCTGAAGGTGGAATTGTGCGCGCAAAAGAAGGTATCGCGATGGCTTTCGAACTCGTTTATCCAAACGAAGAGCCTTTTATTTCTGCAGCGCAGAGCATTCAGGAAGATTGGGAACGTATTGGGGTAAAAGCGGTGCTGAACGGTGTTACGCATGAAGAACTGCTCAGCGACTACCTGGACCCCCGCGCTTTTGATGCTGCGCTGGTAGATCTCAATCTTTCGCCCCATCCGGACCCCGATCCCTATCCCTTCTGGCACCAGGCCCAGGCGGCAATCGGGCAAAACTACACTCAATGGGATGACCGCAAGGCCAGTGAATATTTGGAGCAAGCGCGAGTTGAAGTCGACCTGTTAGAGCGCACCAGGCGCTACCACAACTTCCAGGTGCGGTTTACCACCGAGATGCCTGCTCTACCTCTCTTCCATCCGATTTACAGCTACGCTGTCGACTCGCAGGTACAGGGGGTGACCATGGGTCCTGTGTTCTCTTTGCAGGACCGCTTCAACACCATATCTTCTTGGTTTTTGGAAGCTCGCGCATCGTTTGAAGAATCAGTGACCCCCACGCCAGAAGGATGATTAATCCAAATATTAAAATTTACTGCGACCTGTTGTACAGCCTCTGGTAGATACTGTAGATTTCGGAGATGCGGCGAATGTAATCACGTGTCTCGGAAAAACGGATCACTTCCAGGAACAGGTCGGGATCGTCCGGGGCCAGCCTTTTCCATTCGCGCGCATTACCCTGTCCGCCGTTGTAAGCAGCCAGGGCGGTGTAGAGGTCTCCACTGAAGATGTTGCGCTGGGTGTCTAAATAATCCGTACCATATACGACATTGACCATAGGCCGGTATAAGTCAGACTCAGAATAATCTGCCGGCCAGCCCAAGTTTCTGGCAATTTCGGCGCCGGTCGTGGGAATTATTTGCATTAATCCGCTGGCTGCAGCCGACGAACGGATAAAACTCTCGAATAGACTTTCCTGGCGCACCAGGCTGAACAATAACAATGGGTGAAAATTGTAGTCCTGGGCATTGGGTACGATAAGATCAGAAAAATACGTGCCAAATCGTATATAGTTAAAGTATGCAGGGGCGTTCAACGAGGATGCGTCGTCCAACCCTGCCAGGTCGAGTACCTGGCGTGAGGCAAATATAGCAGAACGGTACAGGCCCAACTCGTAAAAGTAGTTCATCAGGCGGTATGACAGCACTGGATCGGAAATTACGGACTGGCGAAGCGCCTCGAATTCGTTGCGCGCCTCGTTGTACATGCCCACCTCCCATAATTCGTTAGCTCGTATGAAATACGGATTTTGGGCAAGTTCGCCTGGACCGGATAAGTCTGTCCCTTCCGGCATGTAGAATTGGGAGCGCATCCATTCTTCTGCCTGCGCGCGTTCTTTTATTTTATCGATCACAAGGTCGTATGCAAGCGGGGGTTCGAATGGCTCGCGTTCTCGCATCAGGTCGCGCGCCCGTTCGCTGTAGTAGCCAGTTGGATCGATATTGGCCGCCTTTTCCCAACTTTCCCTGGCCGCAGTTTCATCACCCATGGCCTGTTGGGCTTTGCCGACCCACATCTGGGCCGCTGCCCGGTCGCTAATCGATGATGCTTCCAGGCTTAGCATCAAAAATGCTGACAGCGCATCTGAATGGTTCCCCAGCCTGTAATGGGTGATTCCGGACAGGAACAGGGCGCGGTCGGCCTGTTCAGAATTTGGATAAAGTGATGCAACACGTCTCCAGGTTTCCGCTGCGGTTTCCAGGTTTCCTGCTAACTCCGCGATGAGAGCTGCGTCAAACAGGAATTCTGCCGCCCGCGGGTGCTCTGGTGCGATCGATACAAAATCCAGCAGGTTGTTGGTGGCCAATGTGTACTGGTCAAGAAATGCCCACTGCGTATGGGCCATTTGCTCCCAGGCGTCGTCCCAATAGGGATGGTCGGGATGGTTTTCGATCAATTTCAGCCACTGAGCGACGGCGCCTTCATACCCCCCCAAAGCCCGATTGGTTAACCCGCTGAAATATAAAGCTGTACCGGGGTCTGATGGGGCGTTCTGCAAGTAGCGATCTAAAGCTGCCAGCGCAACGCCGTACTGCCCGGCGTAATAGTCTACAATCCCGCGCTGCATTTCATTCACCGGTATTCCGGCATCCACCAGCTCCACCAAAGCCGCGTAGGATTCGTAGGCGACTGGATAATTGTTGACGGCATCGGCATAGGTGTTGGCCGCCAGTTCAGGTTGTCCCAGGAGAGAGTAAATTTGTCCTTTACGCAAATCTATCAAGGCCTTCGAATTATCATTGACTGTCCTGCTGTATATACTGTCGTAAAGTGACAGGGCGGATTCATAATCACCTGATAATGCCAATGCCCGGGCGGATTTAAGCTCGATCCACTCTTTGTCCAGCAGGCTCTCAGATTGTCCTGCGGACCGATATTCTTCGACCGCCCCTATATAATCCCCCGCTGAAAAAAGCGCGTCGCCGCGCATGTCTTGTACATATCCATCAAGGAGTCCTGGACGTAAATACAAGTACTGCTGGTATGCATGGGCTGCGTCATTGTAATGCTCCAGCACGATGTGAGCCTGAGCCAAATAAAAGTATGCTGTCGCCAGTTCTGGCGAATTGGGATGAGTATCTATCACGCTTTGTAGAATTTGAGCGGCTTCGTAATAGTTGCCTGATATAAAGTACGTTTTTCCGACTCCCAATAGTGCTGCGCCTTGAATGTCCGCCTCAATGCTTAACTGCTGGGCAGCCTGATATTCTTCCAGGGCAGCCTCCCAGTCACCGATAAACAAAGCCTCTTCAGCCCTGACGATACGCGCAGCCGGTATGGGTGTTGGTGTTGGCGTGGGGGTCGGAGGTGCGGTTGGGGTGGGCGTGTCCGTCGGTATCGGTGTGTTGGTCGGTGTTTGGGGGGGCTTGATCAAAGGGTTGTCGGCAGGCAGGCTGCAGGCAATGGCTACCAGGCAGATCAAGACCGGGAGAAGCGTTAAATATCCCCAGGTTGGGAGTTTTTTCGTCCCCGCTTTCCGGTCTGCGTGGCGGGTAAACCGTCTCATGCGCAGGACAATAACACAGGGGAGATGGGCTGTCAATGTATCCTGTTGCGATTTAATTTTTGATTTAAGTCTAGAAAATGAGAGCTTTGAATACAGCGTAACGTGGCACCGTCATACCCAATCCTTTGACAAAGCTGTCCTACCATGTTAAACTTTCCCCGCGCTGGTATCAGACGCTCTCCCTTGAGGGCGTTTTTTATGTGTGAGAGCTGCTATGAGAACAATAGAATGGGATTACAAGTTAAACCAACTGCGATTAATTGATCAGAGGCTGATTCCGTCATCATTTGAGATCGTTGCTTATGAAGATTACAAGCAGGTTGCGGATGCGATAAAAGGCATGGTGGTCCGTGGCGCGCCTGCTATCGGTGCAACAGCTGCATTTGGTATGGCTTTGGCAGTATTTTATTCGTCAGCACCGGATGTACCGGCGCTGCGGGAAGAACTGGAGCGAGCCGCCAGGGTGCTTGGGGCAGCTCGGCCGACCGCAGTTAACCTGGCCTGGGCTATCGAACGAATATTGCGTATAGCCGATGCCCCAGTTGATAATATCGATGATTTTCGCACCCTCGTATTGGAGGAAGCCCAGCGGATTGCAGACGAAGATGTGGCCATAAACCAGGAAATTGCTCGCCATGGTGCGGCTTTGATAGACGATGGTGACACAGTTATTCACCACTGCAACACCGGTGCCCTGGCTACCGTGGATTGGGGGACCGCCCTGGGTGTCATCCGCATGGCGCACGAACAGGGGAAACGGGTACATGTTTTGGTGGATGAGACCAGGCCGCGCTTGCAGGGCGCTAGATTAACGGCCTGGGAGCTTTCCCAGTACGGCATTCCCTACGATATCATTACAGATAACGCGGCGGGTTCCTTTTTACGCTCAGGAGCAGTACACAAAGTGCTGTTTGGCGCCGATCGGGTGGCCGCAAATGGTGATGTTGCCAACAAGATCGGCACCTACATGCTGTCTCTGGCTGCATTCGATAACACGGTGCCGGCCTATTGTGTTGTGCCTACGTCCACCATTGACCTCTCGTTACCCAGCGGCGTACAAATTCCGATAGAGGAGCGAGATCAAGATGAAGTGTTGGACATCAAATTCCAGGGCAGATTGGCATCACCCCCCGGAGCTTCGGCGCGCAACCCCGCGTTCGATATCACGCCCCATCGCCTGGTTACAGCGTTTATCACAGAGAATGGGGTGGTAAATCCACCGTTCGAAGCAAGTTTAGGGGTATCATGAACATATTGCTTTCTGGATCCGTTGCATTCGATTATTTGATGACGTTCCCTGGTTATTTCAAGGATCACATCTTATCTGAGCACCTTGAATCTATCAGCCTTTCTTTCCTGGTGGATTCAATGGTCCGCCATCGAGGCGGTATCGCACCCAATATTGCCTATACCATGGCCTTATTGGGCCAGCAGCCCCAGCTTTGGGCCACCGTTGGTGAGGATTTTGAAGAATACCGTCAATGGTTGGAGGCCAAAGGCGTGGGCACTTCAGGTGCGCGCGTCATCCCGGATGAGTTTACAGCCTCATTTTTTGTCAACACTGACCTGTCGAATGCCCAGATTGCCAGTTTCTACCCGGGAGCTATGGCATACGCCGCGCAGATGTCACTGCGCGAGCTGGTTGATGAAGCGCCTGATCTGGTCGTCATATCACCCAATGACCCGGATGCTATGCTGCGTTTTGTGGATGAGTGCCAGGAACTCGAAATTCCGTATTTTTATGACCCCAGCCAGCAGATCGTGCGTCTGACCGGAGAGGACCTGCGCAAAGGAATAATGGGCGCGCGAGCTTTGTTCGTCAATGAATACGAATCTGCTTTAATCAAAAATATGACCGGAATGGACGCCCATGCTATCCTGAATGCCGATGTTATAGATGAGAATAAGCTGGTCGTTATCACGCGTGGGGAGGGGGGTACAACGATATATACGAGAACCGGGGCGTACGACATCCCGGTTGTACGTCCAGAAGAGATCGTTGATCCCACCGGTGTCGGCGATGCCTTTCGTGGAGGATTCCTGACCGGGTACAGCCACCACCTGGAGATTGAGGTGTGTGGAAAAATGGGTGCTCTTGCCGCTACTTACTGCCTGGAGCAGCGCGCCCCTCAGGGCCACTCTTATACCCCCGAGGAATTTGTGACAAGATACAGAGAGCACTTTGACGATCAGGGCCAATTGGAGATTTTGGTCCCATAACTCAGATAAATTAACGATCCGAGATCGAAAATAATACAATGGAGGAGAATAATGAAAGATTATGATGTTAAAGATGTTGACCTTGCAGAAGGTGGACGGAGACGTATAAAGTGGGCAGAACGTGAGATGCCTGTACTGAGATTGCTCACGGATCGATTTAAAAAAGAACGACCGCTGAAGGGCGTTCGCATCGCAGCCTGCCTGCACGTTACAACAGAGACAGCCAATTTGATGCACGCGCTGCATGAGGGCGGAGCGGATGTGGTGCTGACGGCCTCCAATCCACTGTCCACCCAGGATGATGTGGCGGCGTCATTGGTTACACATTACGAGATTCCGGTGCACGCCATCAAGGGCGAAAGTGATGTAACTTACTATAAACACATCAATTCGGCTTTGGATTTCGAGCCTCATTTAACAATGGATGATGGCGCCGACCTGGTCAGCACGCTGCATAAAGACCGCCGAGAAGTACTGGCCAACGTTATGGGTGGTACGGAAGAGACCACCACGGGCGTCATCCGATTACGGGCGATGGCTGCAGACGGCGCGTTGAATTTTCCCATCATCGCGGTAAATGACGCCATGACCAAACATTTCTTCGACAATCGCTACGGAACGGGCCAATCGACCGTGGATGGTATCGTGCGTGCGACAAATATCTTGCTTGCTGGAAAGAACGTCGTGGTGGCGGGTTACGGCTGGTGTGGCCGCGGGTTCGCCATGCGAGTGCGGGGAATGGGAGCCAACGTGATCGTCACCGAAGTGGATCCAATGCCGGCTCTGGAAGCGGTTATGGATGGGTTCAGGGTCATGCCAATGGCTGAGGCGGCAAAAATAGGGGACATATTTGTCACTTTAACCGGAGACCTGCATGTCATCGACCGCCATCATTTTGAGGACATGAAAGATGGCGCGATTGTGGCCAATTCCGGGCATTTCAACGTCGAGATCAACATCCCTGCTTTGGAAGAGATGGCCCAGAGTAAGAGCCAGGTGCGGCCGTTTGTCGAGCAGTATGAGTTGAGCGACGGCCGCAGGATCAACATTCTCGGTCAAGGACGTTTAATTAACCTCGCTGCAGCGGAGGGACATCCGGCCAGCGTGATGGACATGTCCTTCGCCAATCAAGTCTTGAGCGTCGAATATATGATAAAAAATGTTGATAAGATGGAAAATAAAGTATACGGCGTACCAGAGGATATCGACCGTAACATCGCCCAACTTAAATTAGAAGCGATGGACGTACAAATTGATGTCTTGACACCCGAACAGGTCGTTTATCTGAACTCCTGGGAAGAGGGGACGTAAATAACGAAGTTCAAGTCACACAGTTCCCCGGAAACTTATGGTTTCGTAGAAATCCAGTTTCCGGGGAACTGTGCAAAGCGCTAGTCTTCTTCTAATTCTTCTTCTAATAAAATGCCGGGATCCCCGCTGAGCGTTTGTTGACGGATTGCCAACTCGATTTCCTCTGCCAGGTCAGGGTTCTGACGGAGGAATTCTTTTGAGTTTTCGCGTCCTTGCCCCAGGCGCAGGTCACCATAGGAGTAAAATGAGCCGCGCTTATCGATAATTTCAAATTCCGTCGCCAGGTCCAGCAGGTCTCCCACCTTGGATATGCCTTCGTTATACATGATATCGAATTCGGCCGTCTTGAATGGCGGGGCGACCTTGTTTTTGATGACCCTCGCACGCGTGCGGTTGCCGATTATCTCTGAACCGAGTTTGATGGACTGAATGCGGCGCATATCCAGCCTCACCGACGAGTAGAATTTCAACGCCATTCCCCCGGTGGTCGTTTCGGGATTACCAAAAACCACGCCGATCTTCATGCGAAGCTGATTCGTGAATATCACCGCGGTGTTGGTTTGTTTAATTGCCCCGGACAGCTTCCTCATCGCCTGGGACATCAAGCGCGCTTGCATGCCCATGGGGGAATCACCCATATCTCCTTCTATTTCAGCGCGTGGCACGAGCGCGGCGACCGAGTCGATGACCACCAAGTCCACGGCGCCTGATCGTACGAGTGTCTCTGCGATCTCTAATGCCTGCTCGCCCGTATCAGGCTGGGAGATGAGCAGGCTGTCAACATCTACACCGGTGCGCCCTGCGTAGGATGGATCCAGGGCGTGTTCCATATCGATGAATGCGCAGGTGCCTCCCAGCTTCTGTGCCTCGGCCACGATGTGCTGGCAGATGGTTGTTTTACCCGATGCTTCTGGTCCGAATACTTCTGTGATACGCCCACGTGGAATACCGCCCACTCCGAGCGCAATGTCTAAGGACAGCGCTCCCGTTGGGATGACTTCTACAGCAAGGTGGTGGGCTTCGCCCAGGCGCATAATGGATCCGTCACCGAATCGTTTTTCGATATCACCGACAGCTTTATCCAGAGCGACCTGTTTTGCTTCATCTAATGCTTCCGCTGAATTTGATTTTTTGCGTGCCATGTTGATTTACTCCTGATTGTCATATTTCTGAAATGAGCATAACTTGTCAAAAATTCCCGGATCTTAGCAGGTATATCCCACAATAACTTATTGCTTATCCCCGTTTACTGCATTTGCAATAAATTATATGCAAGCTTAAGTGTAGCACAAGTGTTCTAGTTGTCAAGGGGTGTTTTGAAG
>Ga0209013_10000632_pt1 | contig 31842 bp, 25 predicted proteins | sample Cruoilmetagenom2_FD_187291 | JGI IMG/M metagenome (GOLD analysis project Ga0209013, IMG submission 187291) | Oil polluted marine microbial communities from Coal Oil Point, Santa Barbara, California, USA - Sample 2 (SPAdes) (version 2) | ecosystem: Environmental > Aquatic > Marine > Oil seeps ...
GGTTCGGCAGGCCGGCAAGCCGTCACCGGTTTCCTCACAGATTATATATTATTGGAGCCGAGACTTCGCAGCGGCTCACCTTGCAACCTACCCCGTCGAGGGAGGCACTCCAGGCCAAATCGGCCCAAGACTGCCTCCCCTCTGAGGGATTAGACCGAGAGCCGCGACAGCGTCTCGCTGGTCGGGATGCCATCGGCAGTCCAGCCGCGCACCTGGTAATACTCCGGCAGCATCTTATCCAGACCGCTGACCAGACCTTTTGCCGGACCGCTCGCCGCGGGCTCCTTCAACAGGCGCGGCGGCAGGTTGTCGTCTTTGGCCGTGAAGCCGGCGCGATGGTTGAACATGCGCTCCATGTTCCAGATGCGCTCACCGACTTCGAGCATTCTTTCAGGCGACCAATCGCCTTCGCACGCAGCATCGACCTGCGGTGCGATATCGTTCAGCGTCCACGCGAACGTTGTGAAGACACACAGGCCGGAGCTATCCACCGCCGCAGTGGCGTCCTGGAATGCCTTGACCAGAGCCGGCTTCCCATCCGTCGTCAATGGATCGGTTTTTTCGGGGATGCCGAGCATTTCCGAGGCGACCGTATAGGAGCGCAGGTGGCAAGCCCCACGGTTGGACGTCGCGTACGTCAGCCCCATACCCTGGATGCCACGTGCATCGTAGGCCGGGAACTCTTGTCCTTTGACCGTCATCGACAAATCTGGTCGGCCGTACTTGGCGCACAACCGCGCCGAGCCGAGCCCCAACTCTTTGCCGAATCCTTCCGCCTTGCCTGTCAGCTCGACGCACTTCGCAAGCGCTTCAGCCGAACCGAATTTCAGATCGATGCCACCGGTCTGCTCTTTGGTCAGCAGTCCGAGTTCATAAAGCTCCATGGCCGCCGAAACGGTTGCACCAAAGGAAATCGGATCGATTCCTTGCTCATTGCAGATGAAGTTGACGTAAGTCAGCGCTTCAAGATCGTTGATACCGCTGTTCGCGCCCATCGCCCAAGCGGCCTCGAACTCAAGCCCGCCCGAGGAATGCCAGTACTGCGGCTTGTTGACGATGGTGAAGTGCTTCTCGTCGATCTTCGAAATGCGGCCGCATGCAATGGTGCAGGCGAAACAGGCCTGGTTCGTCTGCAAGTTCTTTTGGCCATCCGAACTGCGCGGTGTCGCCATCGCTTCAGCCGAGATGTCGTGAGCCCCCTCGAACTGGACTTCGCGGCTATTGCGGGTCGGCAGGGCGCCGGCTTCGTTGATGGCATTCATCAGCACCTGCGTGCCGTAAGTGGGTAGACCACTACCCGTCACGGCGTTTTCAGCGAGTACCTTTTTGCCGTCGCCGGTCGCCTTTAAGAATGCTCGCGGATCCTTGACCTTGACCCCGTTTGTTCCTCGGACAGCCAGCGCCTTAACGTTCTTGGAACCAAGTACAGCTCCAACGCCGGAGCGACCGGCTGCGCGGTGAAGATCATTGACGATAGCAGAGTAGAGGACGCCGTTTTCGCCGGCAACACCGATGGTTGCCACATGCATCATCGGGTCCTGATGCTTCGACTTGATCCATTCATCGGCGCTCCACACCGAAGTGCCCCAGATTCCCGAAGCGTCGAGCAGTTCGGCCTTGTCGTCTATGATACAGAGGTAAACCGGCTTTGGCGACCGGCCTTCCAGAATCACCATATCCCAGCCGGCGAACTTGAGCTCGGCGCCAAAGTAACCGCCGGAGTTGGAGCAAGCGATCGCGTTGGTCAGCGGCCCCTTTGTGATCACCGAGTACCGGCCGCCGGTTGAGGCACAGGTGCCAGTCAGCGGTCCAGTTGCAAAGATGAGCTTGTTATCCGGACCGAGCGGATCGCACTTCGCATCCACTTCTTCCACCAGATACTTCGATGCCAGACCGCGCTGACCGAGGTAGTTGTCTGCCCAACTCCTGTTGAGCGGCTCGGATTGAATCGTACCGTTTGTAAGGTTCACCCGAAGGACTTTTCCAGTCCAACCCATCGGACCTCTCCCATATATGACGTGTGCATGATCTCACGGATTTCGAGCAGAGCGGAGGACTAAAAAAGCCTCGTCGCTTGCGCAAACTATCCGCGACGAATTCTCAGTGCCCGGTGCCGCTCGCTTGGCTGCCCTTTGGCACATTCGGTCCATCATGGGTCGCCGCATTGGCTGACTGCGCTGCCCAGATCTTCATTTTGTCGAAACCGCCTTGCTCGACATCTTGATAGGTGATCGCACCCGTCGGGCAGGCGTCCGCACACGCCGGCTTGCCGCCGCACAAGTCGCATTTGATCACTTTACCGGTCGAGGCATTATAATTCACAGTGCCGAACGGACAGGCAATCGTGCAGACTTTGCAGCCGACACACAGATTGTCGTGGACCACCTTGACGCCCATGCTGTCGGTCGTGATGGCATTGACCGGACAAGCCTGCTGACACCAAGCTTCATCACACTGTGTGCAGGTATAGGGGACGAAGCGAGCTTCAGTATGGAAGTCGAAAACCCGAATACGGGACTTAGCGGCGTTAAATTCACCTTCGTTCTCCAGCGAGCAAGCCATCTCGCACTGTTTGCAACCAGTGCACTTGCCAGCATCGATCACCAGCGCCTTGAGCATATTTTTCCTCCGGTAGATCCTATCGACGAGCGTTGCGCCTCAGGATAACCAAACTTGGCGCTTCTGGCGAGCGCAGGTCAACTGTACTTTTGGGACATTAGTCGTAGAAGTCGCAGCAAAACAATGCACACTGATGAGAGACTTGGACCACCGCTGACGCATCCAAAATTATAATGGCACGGAACTCCCCGGCATCGCCCCAAAAGGCGGGTCGCTTTAACCGCGGCCGCGGCCGACCCGAGCGATAGCTATTGCGAATAGGACGATCATACCGATTTGAACGATGAGCAGCATCGAGAATGGACCTTAAGTTGTTTGGACAGCAGCAAAACGGCGCGCTATCGACCATGGATCACGCGCCACACTATCCGTCCACGCATTGATTGATCTGACACCAGCGTGTCCCGCGCTGCCTCGTCGGCCCGGTTGCCTTGGCTCATGTCGTTGGCTAGGGAGTTGTGGTCGCGATATTCTTTTTTCACTACTCGGGAGTTCGGACGTGAAGATCTGTATGATCGGCGCCGGCTATGTCGGACTGGTTTCCGCTGCTTGCTTTTCAGAATTTGGATGGACGGTCACATGCGTCGACAATGATCCCGAGCGCCTCGCAGAGATGGCCGAGGGTCGTTCCCCGATCTACGAGCCGGGTCTCGACGAACTGATGGCGCGCAACATGCAATCCGGGCGCCTCAAGTTTTCAGGTGACCTGGGCCCGGCGGTGAAAGAAGCCGATATCGTCTTCCTCGCGGTCGGAACACCGATGCGCCGTGGCGATGGCTACGCCGACCTCTCCTATGTCTACGCTGCGGTTGACGAGTTAGCCCCGCATCTGCAGGGATTCACGGTCATCACCACCAAGTCGACGGTGCCTGTCGGAACCAGTCGCGAAATCGAGAAACGCTTGAGCGAACTCCGCCCCGATGCGGCTTACGCGGTCTGCTCCAATCCCGAATTCCTGCGTGAAGGGTCTGCTATCCAAGACTTCACCCATCCAGACCGCGTTCTGGTGGGCACCGATGATGACCGCGCACAGGATCTGATGACGCAGCTCTATAAGCCGTTGTCGCTGCGCAATTCACCGGTTGTATTCGTCTCTCGCGAATCCGCTGAACTCGCCAAATATACCGCCAACGCCTTCCTTGCCATGAAGATCTCCTTCATCAACGAGATCGCGGATCTTTGCGAAAACGTCGGCGCCAACGTGCAGGAAGTTGCATCAGCCATCGGTAAAGACCGCCGGATCGGCGACAAGTTCCTTCACCCGGGTCCGGGCTACGGTGGCTCTTGCTTCCCAAAGGACGTCTCCGCGATCGTCCGCACGGCCCGCGAAGCCCGCACGCCCCTGTCGTTGATCGAACAGGTCCAAACCGTCAACGACGAACGCAAGATCGCGATGGCGACCCGCGTCGAGCAGCTCGCGGGGGGATCCGTCCGTGGCAAGACTATCGCGGTCCTCGGCGTCACCTTCAAGCCCAACACGGACGACATGCGCGACGCCCCAAGCCTTGTCATTGTTCCAATGCTCCAGGAGCGTGGTGCCACGGTTCGTGTCTACGACCCGCAAGGGCGTAAACAGGCCGAACCGCTGTTCGACGGTGTTGTCTGGTGTGAGAGCTCGCTTGAAGCCATTGATGGCGCCGACGTCCTTTTGGTCCTCACTGAATGGAACGAATTCCGCGCCCTCGATCTGCATGAAGCAAAGTCGCGCATGTCAGGCGACATGCTGGTCGACCTGCGCAACATCTTCAAACCGTCTGAAGCGACGGCCGCCGGCTTCCGCTATTCCGGCATCGGCCGGCCAGCATAGACTGAGCCGAGCTGTGACCGGCCAGTCACCGCAAAACGACACCGCCTCGACCTCTGCGGACTTGAGTTGAAAACACCGCTACTGTTCCGCTGCCGGCGCCAAATCCCGGCGCCGGTAACTGACCCAAGATAATGAGGAACAGATGCTGCTTGCCCAAATCGACATCACTGATCCGATCGGCACCATCACCCTTCCGTACTCGGAAAAGCGCAAAGCACTTTCGGCGGCACTTATCGACGTTGTCATCGACAGACTTGATCGCATGCGCCACGAAAATGTGCGCGCAATGGTCTAACGCGCCGAGCGAGGTGCCAAGGTATGGTCAGCCGGACCTGATGTGTGGGAACTGCCGGAAGGGGGACGCGATCCTCTTGGCTGGGACGATCCGCTACGCCATCTCGTGCGTGCCATCGAGGAGTTTCCAGCTCCCGTCATCGCGATGGTTGAAGGCAGTTTATAAGGTGGCGCCCGCGAAACCGTGTTTCCACACCGACTTGATCGTCGCAACTCCAGACGCCACCTTCGCCGTCACCCCAGCCAAGCTCGGCGTTCCCTAAAACGTCTCCGAAATGTTGACGTTCCTGAATGCAACAACGGTGCGCATTATCACGGAGTTGACCTTCACCGGACGCCCGGCGTCAGCTGATCGTGCCGAAAGAGCAGGCCTGATCAACAACGTCGCACCCGCCGACGAACTTGAGGCGTTCACCTACGACCTTGCTGAAGCGATCGCCGAAAACGCACCGCTTGCTATTGCCGTCATGAAGGAACAGCTGCGCATCCTGGCTGGCGCACACCCAAAGAGCCCACAAGGTTTCGAACGCATCCAAGCCTTGCGCAGGCTGGTCTATGACAGCAACGACTACAACGAGGGCATCCGCGCATTTAAGGAAAAGCGCAAAGCTGTCTTTCGCGGCACCTAATGCGTGACACTCCAAGAAAGCCGCATCTCAACAAAGGTAACCGCAAGCTTCAACGACAACCGATAGAGCTGATCCTTCAAAGCCAACGCACCGAATGCATCACCAAACCTGGGCCGCCTGCGTCTCTCCGCATTGCTGGAATGCCTGCGCACGTCCCTACCGATCTTTATTGCAGCGGCCTCAACTAAGCTGCAGTATGGCCACCTACAATTTGTTTTTTGCAAGCACCGAGAGTATTCCGGAGGTCAGATAAATGACACCGTGGGAAATCCGTTCTATCGAATTCTCGAATTGCAACTGTGATTACGGCTGCCCGTGCCAATTCAATGCGCCGCCCACCTATGGGAATTGTGATGCGGTTGTTTGCAATTCGATCACCGAAGGACACTTCGGAGATGTGAAGCTCGACGGGTTGCGTTTTGGCGGGGTGTTCTCGTGGCCGGAAGCCATACACCACGGCAACGGCAGGGCTCAGCCCTTTGTCGACGAGAGCGCGACAGACGCGCAGCGCGGGGCCATTCTAAAAATTATGTCCGGCCACGACACCGATCCCATGGCGACGGTGTTTGCCGTTTTCGCGGCAACGCTTGTGGAGGTCTATGATCCCATCTTCGCCCCCATCGAGTTCGATGTCGACGTGGAAGCGAGGCGCGCGCGGTTCGTCGTTCCAGGTGTTGCCGAAGCCCATGGAGAGCCGATCAAGAACCCACTTACAGGCGCCGACCACCGGGTCCGCATCGACATTCCTTATGGCTTTGAATACGAGATCGCTGAAGTCGGCAGCGGCACCTCAACCACCCAGGGCAAAATCGAGCTAAATCTCAAGGATAGCTACGGTCAGTTCGCTCACTTGCACCTCAACAATCACGGCGTCGTCAAACACCGCGCCGTTTGAATTCACGCCGATGAATAACAATGCCACACACGTTGAAGGCCTCCTCAAACGGGAGCGTTTCATTGTTGTCGCAAGCTTGTTGGCGATCGCAGCTTTGGCCTGGTGGTGGCTGCTTCATGGCGCCGGCACTGGTATGAACATAGCGATGATGACCACCTGGTCGTTTCCGCCACCGGTCCGGCCATCATTCGTCCAAAACTGGTCGCTGGAATATGCGGTCATCATGCTGCTCATGTGGTGGATCATGATGATCGCAATGATGACACCGAGCGCCGCGCCGATGATCTTGCTCTATGCGCGCGCCCACCGCTACGAGCACACACTCGGCAAGGTCGATGCGTCTGTCGCACCGACCTTCTCTTTCCTGTTCGGCTATCTCACGGCCTGGCTGGCGTTCGCCCTAATTGCCACCGGCATGCAGTGGGCGCTTGAAAATGCTGGCCTCGTCCATGCGCTCGTGATGTGGAGTTTAGACCCCGTCTTCTCGACAGGATTGCTAATCGCCGCCGGCCTCTACCAGCTATCGTCCCTCAAGAACGTCTGTTTGGAGCATTGCCGTTCGCCAGCGCAATTCCTCGCCGAGAATTTTCGGCCCGGACGATGGGGAGCATTCCGGATGGGGCTAAAGCACGGCATCTATTGTCTGGGGTGCTGCTGGTTCTTGATGGCGCTTCTATTCGCTGGCGGTGTTATGAACTTGGTCTGGATCGCTGGCCTGACGATATTGGTCTTGATCGAAAAGATCGCACCTTCCGGGCACACAATTGCTCGCATCGCCGGTCTCACCATGATCGCTTGGGGAGGCTGGATTCTGCTCTCGCCGCATATAGTTATGGGGCTCTGAACGCGCCGATCCCGGAAAAGCCTTCTCTCGCCATCACACCTCAAACAGACCCATCAAAAATAAGCATTATGTACGCCGCAAACAGCGCCAGATGAACCGCTCCAAGCAGCACGTTGGTGCGAGGGCTGGCAAACGTCACGATGCTAACGAGCAGCGTCGCCGACAGTTCGACGATGCCGGCATTCCCCAAGCCAAGCTCGACACGCCGGTCCATTGCCCATCCGATCGCCAGGACGGCTGGAATGGTCAAGGCTATGGTCGCCAGCGCCGATCCGAGGCAAATGTTGACGGCCCTTTGCAGCTGGTTCTTCTGCGCCGCCTGAATGGCGCTGAGTCCTTCAGGCGTCAGCACCAGCGCAGCGATGAGGAACCCACCGAGAGCCACCGGCGCGTTGGCGGATTCGATGCCGAAGTCGACATAAACAGCAAGACTTTTGGAAAGCATAACGATCGGCAGCATCGCCGCAACGAGGCCGAGACTGTGAACTGTCACGCTCTCCACTACGAAGTGATGGTGCGCGTCAGGATCATCCGAGCTTAAAGGCGCCGCTTCCTGGAAAATGTCACTGTGGGTGACGGTTTGAATAGCCAGAAAGATTCCATAGAGGGTCAACGAAAGACTGATGAGGAACAACCCCTGCAATTCTGATAGCTCACCACCGGGTGCCGACTGCGTGAAACTCGGTAAAATGAGTCCAAGCACCGCAAGCGGAATCAGAACTGCAAGGTAGGCATTCGCGCCTTGCAAATTGTAATTCTGAAGGCGATATCTCAAGCCACCCAGAACCAGACTGAGACCGACAAGACCATTCAAAACAATCATCAAGACGGCAAACATGGTATCGCGCGCGAGAGCCGGCTTGTTGTCTCCGGTGATCATGACCGCGGAGATCAAGGCAACTTCTATGCCGATCACCGAAAGGGTTAGGATAAGCGTCCCGTAGGGCTCCCCCAATAAAGTCGCCAGACCTTCGGCATGCCGGACAACGGCGAAAGCGAGCCATAGCATTACGCAGAAAAGGCCCACCAGCATCACGGTCGCTATGGGCCCGCCGACAGTGCCAGGAGATAATCCATCTCCAAAAAAGGTCACAAGAATAAACGCCAAATACCCCGTGAGGGTTGCAGATTCCCGACGCAAACGGCCCAACAACTTAAAAAAACTCCATTGCGTGTTCAGCATCGATCGGCTGTTTAAGTCATTGCCACCCCATCAGCCCGAGGACTAAATCACCTTGCCGGGATTAAGGATGCCGCGCGGGTCAAGCGCCGTCTTTACCGAACGCATCATGTCAAGTTCGACGGCAGAACGATACCGCGCCAATGCATCCCGCTTCATGCGGCCGATGCCGTGCTCCGCCGAAATCGACCCACCCATTTCCGTAACGAGTGCATGCACGGCCTCGTTCATCTCTTCCCAAAGAACAAGATAACCGCCCTTGTCCATGCCTACTGGCTGCGCGACGTTGTAATGCACATTGCCATCCCCGAAGTGACCAAACGCCACCGGCCGCACACCCGGACAAAACGCTTCCACAACCTCACCGGCGCGACGCACAAAGTCAGGAATTGCAGCCACCGGTACGGAGATATCGTGCTTGATACTGCCGCCTTCGAACTTCTGAGCCTCCGAAATATCTTCACGCAGCTTCCAAAGCTGCCGCGCCTGATCCAGCGAAGCGGCAACGACCGCGTCTGCGACGCCACCAGATTCCAGAGCTGTCGACAACAACTGCTCCATCATCGCTTCAGCAGTACCGCCCGCGCTACCACTGGAAATCTCAAGCAATACATACCAAGGCGCATCGCTTTCCAACGGACGACGCGTCCCCGGCATGTGTGTTGTCACGATGTCGAGACACCAACCGGACATGAACTCGAACGCCGTCAGGTTCGTGCCGGCAACTGCCCGCGCATCCTCGAACAGTCTCTGCGCCTGACGCAGATCTGGCAGTGCGGCGAATGCAGTTGCGGTTTCTACCGGCCTTGGAAAGAGCTTCAAAACCGCCGCCGTAATAATGCCGAGTGTCCCCTCAGAGCCGACAAAAAGATGCCTGAGATCATACCCAGTGTTGTCTTTCTTGAGCGCGCGAAGACCATCCCATATGCGTCCGTCAGCCAAAACAACTTCCAAACCGAGCGTCAGATCTCGCGCGTTCCCGTAAGCGAGAACCTGCACGCCACCCGCGTTGGAGGCCAAGTTGCCTCCAATGCGACACGATCCCTCGGAGGCAAGGCTGAGAGGAAACAAAGCCCCTGCCTCCTCGGCAACCGCTTGCGCTTCGGCAAGTGTTACGCCCGCCTCGACGATCATATACCCGCCGCCCACGTCCACCTGCCGGACGCCATTGAGCCGCTCGATAGAAACAATGATCTCGTCGCCAGCCTCAAACGGGATCTGCCCCCCGACGAGCCCCGTGTTGCCGCCTTGTGGGACAACTCCGATCCGCGCCTCGTTGGCAAGCTTGAGAATTTCGGCAATCTCCTCTGCCGATTCTGGCCGCAATACCAGTGGTGTCTTGCCAACGTATCGCTCGCGCCATTCATGAAGATAAGGCGACTGCTGCTCGGGATCCATGAGCGCATACCTCTCCCCTACGATCGCGGAGAATTGCCTGATAAGATCAGGAGTGGGGCGATTAAGCTTTTTCATCTGCGGCTCGATGGAGGACTTGGGCTTCGAAAAAAGGCAATATTTTCAGCTCAATAATCAATCAATCAGATTGACGGCACCAGCATCGCTTTCTAATCGTTGTCATAGCGGCACTCGATAACAAGCATTGTACCGCCTGCTCGCGTTTAGCGCGAGATTTTTACCAGTGCGGCACCCGGTCAAAGCTAATCGCGCATGCGCGGAACCCGGTCAAAGAAAGTGAGCCTATGCGATACCTGGTAACCGGAGCGGCTGGTTTCATCGGCTACCATACGGCCAAAGCATTGCTCGATGCCGGTCATGACGTAATCGGGCTGGACAACCTCAGCGATTACTACGACGTCGCCCTAAAAGAAGCCCGCTTGGCTCAATTATCAGACCAGTCCCGGTTCCAGTTCCACAAGCTCGACCTCAACGACCGAAACGGCATCGAGAGCGTTTTTGCCGAAGACAAGCCACAGCGCGTTATCCATCTGGCCGCACAGGCAGGCGTCAGATACTCGATCGAAAACCCCCACGCTTACATTGACTCAAACATCGTCGGGACCTTGCACATCTTGGAGGGTTGCAGGCATCACGACGTCGAGCACCTGGTGTTTGCCTCTTCAAGCTCCGTTTATGGAGCCAACACCAAACAGCCCTTTTCGGTCTCCGACAATGTCGATCACCCCGTCAGTCTCTACGCCGCCACCAAGAAGGCCGACGAGCTGATGGCGCACACCTATGCGAACCTTTACGGAATTCCAGTCACGGGCTTGCGCTTTTTCACCGTGTACGGTCCGTGGGGGCGGCCTGACATGGCCTACTTCAAATTCACCAAGCGCATACTCGCCGGTGAACCTATCGACATTTACAACAACGGACGGCACGCTCGCGATTTCACCTACATCGACGATATCGTCCAGGGTGTCGTCCGCACCAGTGACCGTATTCCAAAGGCAAATCCCGATTGGGACGCAGCAACAGCGGATCCTGCCACCTCGGCGGCACCCTACCGGATTTACAACATCGGCAATTCAAAGCCCGTGCAGCTGATGGACATGATCGCGGCCCTGGAAAAAACCATCGGCATCGAGGCGAAGAAAAACTTCTTGCCCATGCAGCCAGGAGACGTGCTTGAGACGTATGCCAATGTCGACGACCTTAAAGCCGATGTCGGTTTCAGCCCCGAAACGCCGATCGAAACGGGCCTCGCCAGGTTCGTCACGTGGTATCGAAGTTTTTACGGCTCGCCCGCGACCTGAATCCCGCTCGTAATACTCAGCGAGCCGCAGTGAAGGGCGCAAGCCGCCCTCGCAAAGCCTCCGATGAATACACGATGAAACCGCCATTGCGATAACCCGCATCCGTCTTGCCATAACGGAATAGGGCACCGTCAACGGTTGTTACGACACCGCCGGCAGCACCCACCACCGCATGCCCCGCGGCGGTATCCCACTCCATAGTTGGCCCGTGACGCGGATAAATATCAGCTTCGCCGCGCGCAACAAGACAGAACTTTAAAGATGATCCGGTATTGCGCCGGTCGGTGACGGGAAGCGGCAGGCTTTTAAGCCACGCTTCACCTTCCGAAGTTCCATGTGAGCGACTGGCAACCACCGTCAGGCCGTCCTGCGCCGGTGGGCGTGTCCTGATCGCAACCAACGGCAAGCTGGATAGGCCGGCCTCTGCTGCAGCGGCGGGATCGGCAACTTTGGCTGTCACCGCCTCATTCCTTCCAAGCGACAAATAGATGTCGCCCAATGCCGGCGCGTAGACGATACCGAAAATCGGCTCACCATTCTCGATAAGTCCGATATTGACCGTGAATTCTCCGGAACCACCGGTGAATTCACGTGTGCCGTCGAGTGGATCGACCAAAAAGAAACGGGATCCGACTTCCGGCACCTCACCTCGGCTGACCGCCTCTTCGGCAATCACCGGGATATCGGGAGTGAGTTTTGCAAGGTCTTCGAGAATCAGAACTTCAGCTTCCTGATCAGCAAGTGTTACCGGGCTACCATCGGCCTTCTGCGTCGCTACATTATCTTCGCTCTTGAAGTATCTAAGCGTAATCAGCCCGGCCCTGAGAGCCGTGACGGTCAAGCTTTCGGCAAGCGACCTCAATTCTGCATCATTCATATTGGGTCTTGCCCTCCGAGCTTGAAGCATCTCTGGCAAACGGCCTAACATAGTGCTTGGCCGAGCGCGAACCGGACGTGTCGAAAAGTCTCACAAGCTACGCAATGAGTACAACCTTATCTGCAGCAAGCTCGGCATTTTCCTCACCGGAAAAAGGTTTTGGGTTCGGCAAAGCGCACGGCCGGGGCATCGTGCTTTTTTGCCGGTCGAAAGCGAGCAGTTCTAACAAACACCAGGTACAGCATCTCGGTGAAGCAGGCTTGCTGATTTGGGGAACCCAAGACACTTCGAAAACACAATACAACTTCCAGTGCCACCTCACTGCGGAAAGTGATCTGTGTTGCAGTACGAGAACGCCATTTTCTCCGAAGACCGGCAGGTCACCTCCGTTGAGATAAACGGCATCCGTTGCGCCGTGCCTGTCAGTGAGGACAACCGCCTCTTCAAGTTTATACTGGCGCGGGGAATTTCTATTGCTGATTTCGTACCGTCCCCGCCGACGGTCGATGATGTGTGCGCCGCAGGCAGCCACCGCATGCAAGTCCTCGTCGGCGCCCGCGACCCCAAACACCTGGAAATCATTATTGCCAACGTCGCGCGCGAGGCTATCAGGATGTGGCGCAAAGGACCGGCGATCTGGACGCCGGTCCAGGTGGCGAGGATTGGGCGCCTGGAAAACATCGACCGGGCGATCGAAAGCAATACTCCCGCCGGTTTTACGAACCATCGCCACTTGCCTTGGAGAGCATAGCGACAAATGAAAATGGGAGCAGCCAAGGCCTCTCCCATCCCCAATCATTAATGACTTCGTCAGTCCTTAACGCCGCCGCTTAAGACGAGGCATACCCCACAACTCGACCTCGCCAGATCCTTTGAAGTCCAACCGCGTCCGGTACTGAAATTTGATATAGTCGATGTAGCGTGGCCCCTTGAGTTGGTACGGCGGTGTGCTTTCGCCCGCTTCAAGAGTTCCGTAAAAAGGAACGTCTTCCCGTTCCCCGTTCCCATAAACGATCGTCATGCCGTACATCCGTACGTTCTGGTCTCGGGCACTGACACGAATGCTGGTGTAGCGTCCCTCGGATTCCCCGACCCAAAAGACGTTTGAATCCTTGCTAAACAGATCCGCTCTCCGCCGGCCCAACAAGTTCCAATCATTGATCGGCGGATTTCTCCTCACCGCGCGCCGATACCCTCTAGGTGCAGGTTTTCCGAGAAGATCAATGCGGGCGATCCCGGCACGTCCACGTTGCGGGCGCAGTTTCAAGACGATGAATTTGATGTTGCGGTTATAGCCCAGGAGATCAATAACCTCTGTCGATTCGCCGGGCTTCAATCGATCGCGAATCCCTATTCTTTGGCGCTGGCCGTTACGAAAGACGACATCAGCTCTTTTGACAATGACAGTATCACCCCAGGCTCGCAAACGTATCTTTGCGGAAGGTCGTTCTCCACCGTCCAATCGCATTTTGATTGCTCTGTCTTTGGTGTCTAGGAGAACAGTTTCGAGAACCTCGAAGCCACCTGGCGGATCGGCAATTAATCCGATAATCTGAAGAACCCCGTCACTGGACTGGTCCTTTTTGTATCTGATTTCGGCACGGTTTATCACGGCATCTCGACCAGGCAAATCGAACGCTTGTGAATACCTGTCTCTTCCAATCAAAGCGTCTACTCGGTAGGTGCGCGTCCCCTCCCCCGCAAGCGTAAGCTGCAACGATTCAACGTAAACCGGTCCACGAGCAGCGTGGACCTTAAACTTCTGAAAGCGCCCCATCTTTGGTGTGAAGTCGATGGCTTCAATTGTAATCCGCTCTTCCGTCGGTAACGCAAACCATTCATCGCTCCGGGCCTGCGCGGCACTTGAGATCGACGATAGCGAAATGACTGCAGTGAGAACTGCTACCGAGTACTTCAACACGACAACGCTCCTCCCATTTTTTCTCTCAACAGATCCGTATTGGCCGCCGTCGTGGATATGGTTGAACGGCACGGCACGTCGATGACCCTCGTTGCTATTGCCAACCAATACAACTGGCGGCGACACATTCTCGATAGACTCTCACCCCTGAACCAGATGTGAAGAAACAACCGGCAAGAGATTTCCCGACAACGAAGTATTGATCCCGACAGGCATCGTCGACGGAAAAATGGAGGAAACAAGATGAGTTAGCCCCCCAAATCAGGCTGCGTATGTTCTGCCACGTCACGGCCCTGTTGCGTTCAACGCCGTTGGTAAATCACTTTTTCCTGAAACTTAAACATTCAGACTTTTGATTGCACCGCGTTAAACAGCGGTAAGTCCGGTTACCGAATGCAGCGATGTGAATTGTGACATGATCAAAGAAGCTGATACCGATGCGACCCATGCTCTGGACATCTGGGCAAATGCCCGGGATTGGCTTGAACAAGGCCGCGCCATTGGCATGGCAACGGTGATCGACACCTGGGGCTCTTCACCGGTCGCAGTTGGCGGGCAAATGGTGATTGCTGGCGAGGAAGAGTTTCAGGGCTCCGTTTCCGGCGGTTGTATCGAAGCCGATGTTATCGTCGCCGCTCTGGAAGCAGTCGACAAGCGCACCCCGAAGCGCCTGAGCTTTGGCATCGCCAACGAAACCGCATGGACCTCTGGGCTACCCTGCGGTGGGAACATCGAAATCTATGTTGAACCTCTTCAAGGTCCCGTTGACTTGGCCTGTGCCAACGCGGTCATCACGGCCCGCAATGAGCGCCGCATGCTCCTGATCACCATGGATCTCGACAGCGGAACCAGAACCTTGCACGAGTCCAATGAAAGTCTCGACAGCGAACTTGCATCACTCTTCAAGTCAGGTCGCAGTGCACTAGTTTCGCGTGCCGACGGAGATGTCTTCGCTCACGCCCACACACCGAGCCCACGGCTGTACATCGTCGGCGCCACGCATATCGCTCAAGCACTCGTTTCGATTGCTGGCATCCTGGGCCTCACCCCTATCATCATCGATCCCCGCGACAGTTTCGCCTCCTCAGCACGTTTCACCAACTCGCAGCTCATCAAAGCCTGGCCAAAGGAGGCCTTGCACGAACTTGGCCTGGATCCATTCACCGCGGTCATCGCCTTGGCCCATGTCGCCCACATTGACGACGACGCACTCGGCCCGGCTTTGACGAGTTCCACGCGATACATCGGCGCACTTGGCTCGAAGCGAAACCACGCCAAACGGCGCGCCCGTTTGTCCGAGGCAGGCCACGCAAATGAAGTCATAGACCGCATCCATTGTCCCATCGGTCTCGATATTGGTGCCGTCACTCCGGAGGAGATCGCCCTGGCGATCGCTTCCGAGGTTGTATTGGCGTTTCGCGGACCGAAACGCGGCGAACTGGGAGCCGGGTAATATGCCTGTCGCCTGCCTTGTCCTTGCCGCCGGACAATCCACACGCTTCGGTGCTGCCAACAAACTCCTTGCCGAGATTGATGGGCGACCTGTCATCCATCATGTGGTTCGCGAAGCCTTGGCATCACGCTCAACCGGCGTCCACGTCATTATTCAGCCCGACAGCCAGCGGATCTCCTCTGCGCTCGCTGGACTGCCGGTGACCCATTGCATTAACCGGGATTTCACAAGCGGTATCGGCACTTCCATTGCCACCGGTATTCGCAGCCTGCCCCACGAGATCACTGGAGCCCTTATTTTACCTGCCGATATGCCTTGGATGCGGGCTCTCGTACTCGATGAATTGATTGCCGCCTTCGAGAACTCAGGATGCAGACACGTTACAATCCCCATCACGGGGGCCGGCGAGCAGCGTAATCCGGTCCTTTGGCCGCGCAACTACTTTGCAGCACTGAGCAAACTTCATGCGGACCAGGGTGCCAAACCGCTAATACCGAAGGCCCACGACAGGTGCCAAAAAGTCATTATTGGTGATGAACTGGTGTTCTTAGATGTCGACAGGCCCAGTGACCTTTCACCTTAACAAAACTTTACATTGCGGAAGCGAGAGCGCGAAGACATCGTGTTTACTGGCATCTAGGCCGGAGTTCCGGTGGTTTTGATCGCGCTAACGTGATGGACCAATCAGGTTTTCAGCTCGCATTCATGGCGATTTAGCCAGAAATCCCAATATCGAGCTGAGCCGTATTGAACTTGCCAGACCGTCGACACGATCGAATGTAATTCATGGCTCTTGGATGGTTGAGTTACACCAAGCCACTGGAACGACGACGTTACGCCACGGTGCTCGAAGATGAACGTTCACGACCGAAAGATCACATCGATGACCAGGGCGGAGACAACGAACCGCAGAGAATCGCCCAGCGGGTCGCCGCACAGCGACGCGCCGCAAGCGATATCGACGGCATCGGTGCCCTCTGGCGAGGGCCAACAGCAGCGATCGCGCTCTTCCATCCTCCCAGTCCTTGCCACGGCAGCGCGCATCACCTTGAAGACGCTGCTTCCGCTGGCTGTCATCGCAGCTGGATACTTCGCTTTCAAATATCTAACCGGCACCAAACCTGAAGCCCCCGTCCGCCCCAAACAAGAGCGCTCGTTTGCAATCACGAGTGTCGAAGCGCGAGCCGGAGATTTTCAGCCCAGTCTCGCCTTGTTCGGCACCACAGTCGCAGGCCGTGAGGTCGATATCCGCGCCCTTGTTTCCGGCCAAATCATCAAAACCGGCGAGACGTTGCGTGAAGGTGGTCAGATCGACGCCGGTGAACTCCTTTTGAAGATCGACCCGATCGATTATCGCACCGGCCTTGCCGAACTCGAAGCACAGCTTCTGGAAACCCGCGCCAAAATCAGCGAGTTCGAAAGCGAGTTAGCCGCGGGCAAGCAGTCGCTCAAGCACGCCCGCGAACAGGTTGAACTCGCCCTTACTGACTTGAGACGCGCCACGCCTTTGGTTAAACGCGGTACCGTATCCGCACGCACCGTCGATGATCGTCGACAGATCGTGCTGCAGCGCCAGCAAGCCGCCGACCAAATTGAAAACAACCTGCCTGTCTGGGAAGCTCGCATCGCCCAGCAGATCGCGGCGGTATCACGCATTGATACAGCCATTGAACGTGCCCAGCGCCGGCTTACCGAGACCGAGTTGCGGGCACCGTTTTCAGCTTTCGTAACCGAAGTCGGCGCGCAGGTCGGGCGCCTAGTTAGCAGCAACGACAAGGTCGCCACTCTGATCGACCGCAACTGGATTGAGGTTCGCTTCAACCTGACCGACGAGCAGTTCGGCCGGATTGTCGCCAAGGAAGGCCCCCTCGACGGCCGTCAAGTCGAGGTCCGCTGGGTTCTCGGCAACAATACATTTACCTACACCGCAACCATTGAGCGCATCGGCGCCAGGATTTCCTCCGCAACCGGCGGCGTCGAAGTTTACGCCCGCATAAAGGATCCCTCCCAACCCGTTCCGCTCCACCCGGGCGCATTTGTCGAGATTGATGTACCCGACACCAAATTCAATGCCGCGTTCCGCCTACCCTCGACTGCGCTCTACAGTGGCAACACGGTCTATGTAATCGAAAAGGAACGTCTCATCCCTCGAAAGGTCCGCGTCATTGGCGGCATCGAAAACGACATCCTTATAGAAGGCGAGATCAGCGACGGCGATCGGGTCATGATCACGCGCATCTCGACGCCTGGAGAAGGCGTTAAAGTGACCGAGGCGAAATCCCAATGAACCGCCCCGTCATGTTGAGCCACGGCCCCAGCGGCCCTCACCAGCCTAGCGGCGGCGGACTGATCGGCATCTTCGTCCGCCATCCCACGGCGCCCAACCTGCTGATGGCGGTGCTAATCCTACTCGGCGCCTTCAGTCTGTTGCGGCTCAACCGTCAGTTTTTTCCCACCTTCGACTTGCCGGCAATCACGGTATCCGTTCCTTGGCCTGGCGCCAGCGCCGAAGACGTAGAAACGAACATTATCGAAGTAATCGAACCCGAACTGCGATTTCTTGACGACGTCCACGAAGTAACGTCTGTAGCCCGCGAAGGCAGTGGTGTAATTTCGATCGAGTTTAACAGCGGTGCCGACCTTCAAAAAGCCCAAAGCGACGTCGAGCAGGCAGTCAACCGCATAACGACCCTGCCCGAAGATTCCGACCGACCGGTCATCTCGCGCTCGGTCATGTTCGACGGCGTCGCAGACATTGCCATTTCCGGACCATTCTCCGAAGAAGTGCTGAAAACTTACGCTAAGCAGTTCCGCGACGAACTTTTGGCTGCCGGCATCGACCGTGTCACGCTCAACGGAGCCCGCGAAGAAGAAATCTGGATCAAGATCCGCGAAGCCGACTTATGGCGACTTGGCCTGACCTTGCAGGAGATATCGGAACGCGTCCGCCAGAACACACAGGATCTCCCCGCCGGCAAACTCGAGGGCGATGTTGAAATTCAGCTGCGCGCCCGCGCTGAACGAAAAACTCCGGAAACCATAGGCGAAATAGAAATCAAATCCGGTGCCGGCGGCGAAAAGGTGTTCTTGAAGGACATCGCCGAAATCGACACCCGCTTCGAACGAGAAGGCAAGATCGGGCTGGTCCGCGGCAAACCCGCGATCGAGATCGCCGTCCAGCGCGCCCAACGGGCCGATACGCTGAAAACGATGGATATTCTCAATAGATACCTTGAGAAGAAGCGCCCGACCCTTCCACCCTCACTCGAAGTGTCGGTCTACGACGTGCGCGGCAAGTTCGTCGTGCAGCGTCTTGGCATCTTGATTGAAAACGGCTTGCAGGGCCTCGCCATAGTCCTGCTGTTACTATTTCTGTTCCTCAATGCGCGCATCGCATTTTGGGTGGCAGCCGGCATCCCAGTCGCTCTTCTTGCCGCATTGGGGGCGATGTACGTCTCCGGTCAGTCAATCAACATGGTCTCAATGTTCGCGTTGATCATGATGACGGGCATTATCGTCGATGACGCCATCGTCGTCGGAGAGCAAACCGCCACACTTGAGGAGCAGGGTTATTCCAGCCTCGAGGCAGCACAAAAGGGCGCCGTTGGCATGCTCGCGCCCGTCTCCGCGGCGATGATCACAACGCTGTGCTCGTTCTTCCCGATCGTGGTCATAAGCGGACGCATGGGCGACATCCTTGTTGCCATACCGCTTGTCGTCGTCGCCGTGTTGATCGCCAGCCTCATCGAGTGCTTCCTGATTCTCCCTGGCCATTTACGTCACAGCGGACCAAAGAAGAAGCCAGGTCTGATCCGCCGCAACCTCGACCGCGGCTTCATCTGGCTGCGCGATGGCCCGGTGCTCCAGATCGTCAAGACAGCCTACGCCTGGCGCTACACCACCGTCGCCGTCCTCGTCGCAAGCCTGTTCATCGCGATCGGCCTGATTACCGGCGGACGCGTGGGTTTCCAGTTCTTCCCCTCACCGGAATCTGAAAATCTTACTGCCGCCGTCGAGTTCGCCCCCGGCGTTCCGCGCCCGCAGCAGATCACTGCCTTGGAGCAATTCGAACAATCCCTCTATCGGACTGAGCAAAAACTCCTGCAAGCGCAACAAGCTGAGATCAAGTCCACGGAGACTGGTCCTGCCGGAGCTTTCCAGTTCAAGGAATCAATCAACTCCGCCCTCAAGTTGATCGGTCTCAGCGAGGACGCCCCGGCTTCTCCGGAAACCGACGACAAGCTCGTCGACGCTCTCTTCACCCTCGTTGGCAAGGCGGGCCGAACCCAGAACGACAACGTCGCCCAGCTTTCCGTCCAACTCACTCCCAGTGAGAGGCGCTTAATCCGCACGAAAGACATCATCACGGCGTGGCGCCAGGAATTGCCAGACATCTCCGGCGTCGAGCGTGTCGCTATCTCTGGTCGTCGAGCCGGCCCGCCAGGCCGGGATGTCGACGTCCGCCTGCAAAGTGCACCCGTGGAAGTGCTGAAGGCTGCCGCCGAGGAACTCAAACAAACGCTCACCGGCTTCCCCGGCGTCGACGCGATTTCCGATGATCTCCCTTATGGCAAGCAAGAGCTCGTCTTCGAGGTGAACGCTCGTGGCAACGCGCTCGGTTTCAGTGGCCAGTCGATTGGCACGCAAGTGCGCAGCGCTTTCGAAGGCGCCATTTCGACACGCTTTGCACGCGGTGACGATGAAATCACGGTCCGTGTCATGCGCCAGCAGACCACCGCCGGCCGCCAGGATCTTGAAAACTTCTACGTTGCATCGCCCTCCGGAGAACGCGTCCCGCTGAAAGAGGTGGTCGATATTACCGAGCGGCGCAGCTTCTCCATCGTTCAACGCCGCGATGGAATCCGTACCGTCGGTGTAACTGGTGATATCGATCCCGATGTGACCAGCACCGAAGAGGTCGTGGAGCGACTGGAAGCCGAAGTCATGCCGGCGCTCGCATCCAAATACGCCCTGGGCTACACCTACAAAGGCCGCGACGAAGAACGCCGCGAGTCCTTCAGCGATCTGCAACAGGGTGCCCTACTTGCCTTTTGCTTGATTTACATCACCTTGGCCTGGGTCTTCGCCAGCTACTGGAAACCGTTAACGGTGATGATGATTATCCCCTTCGGACTCGTCGGGGCGATCGTCGGCCATTACGTCATGGGCTATGCGCTGACCATAATATCGGTGATTGGCCTGCTCGGTCTCTCGGGCATTCTCGTCAACGACTCCATTGTGCTCGTTAGCCGCATCAACGAGCGGCTCGCCGAAGGTGAAACGCTGGAAGAAGCCGCGATCGGCGGTGCCCGCGACCGCTTCCGGGCCGTCCTTTTGACCTCGCTAACAACGGTCGGCGGTCTCACCCCGCTGTTGTTTGAAACAAGCCGTCAGGCGCAATTCCTGATCCCAATGGCGATCACATTGGTTTTCGGCCTGGCAGCCGCCACCATCCTGGTGCTCCTATTGGTGCCGTCGTTGATCGGGATCGGCGGCGATGTCGGCCGCATTGCGCAGGGCAGCGGCCGCGGCTTTGGCAGCTTCTTCCGTTTCCTGCGCGGCCCAAGCAACCAACACCCGACAACCTTACAGCCCGGCGCGTAACGCTTCGGCCCAAGTCCTATGACCCAAGACTAGGTCCCAAATGTCTAGCCGCCGGCTTAGTTCGCATCACACAGCAAAATTCGCCGTCTCAACCCAGGGGAAAGCCCAGGGATGAGACATTGCTTTGACCAGTTGGCGACAGAGGCCGGAACTAGAACAGCCCGTCGATTTCGCCCTTTTCATTGATACAGATTTTTTCCGCGGCCGGCATACGCGGTAAGCCCGGCATACGCATGATGTCCCCGCATACCGCGACGATAAACTCCGCCCCAGCCGCCAGGATCACTTCCCGCACCGGGATCTCATGCCCCGATGGCGCACCGCGCAAGCTGGGGTCGGTCGAGAACGAATACTGCGTCTTGGCCACACAGATCGGCAGATGGCCATAGCCATTCTCCTGCAAGTCTTTGACCTGGTTGCGGACGGCGGCGCTGCCTGAGATATCGTCGGCCCGATAGATTTCGGTCGCGATCGTGCGGATCTTATCCCACAGCGGCAGGTCGTCGGAATAAAGTGGTTTGAACGAGGCCTGCCCTGAGTTGGCAAGTTCGACCACATGATGGGCGAGATCCTCGATGCCGGCACCGCCATCTCCCCAGTGCGTCGCCAGGAAGGCTTTCGCACCGACGCTCTCGGCAGCCGCTTTTACCGCCTCCACCTCGGCATCCGTATCGGTGATGAACTTGTTGATCGCCACCACTGGCGGCACACCGAACTTACGCAGGTTCTCCAAGTGACGCTTAAGGTTGGCGGCACCCTTCGTAACGGCTTCGACGTTCTCGTTTTTGAGATCGTCCTTGGCAACACCGCCGTGCATCTTGAGCGCCCGGATCGTAGCCACAAGCACCACCGCCTGTGGGTTCAAATCAGCCATCCGGCACTTGATGTCGAAGAACTTCTCCGCGCCAAGATCCGCACCGAATCCAGCTTCGGTGACCACGTAGTCACACAGCTTCAAAGCCGTCTTCGTGGCCAACACGGAGTTACAGCCATGCGCGATATTCGCGAACGGGCCGCCGTGAATGAACACGGGATTGTTCTCCAGCGTCTGCACCAGGTTCGGCATCAGCGCATCCTTGAGCAGCACGGTCATGGCGCCATCGGCATTGAGATCGCGGGCCAGCACCGGCTTTTTCTGGCGCGTGTACCCAACAACAATATTGCCGAGCCGTCGTTGGAGATCCGTCAGATCCTTGGACAAGCACAGGATCGCCATCACTTCCGAGGCGACGGTAATGTCAAAGCCGTCCTGCCGCGGGAATCCGTTCGCAACGCCACCGAGCGAGTTAGTGATCTGGCGCAGCGCCCGATCGTTCATATCCAAAACCCGGCGCCAAGCGACGCGTCGCCCGTCGATGCCCTGCGCATTACCCCAATAGATGTGGTTGTCGAGCAGCGCCGCGAGAAGATTGTTGGCCGACGTAATGGCGTGGAAGTCGCCGGTGAAGTGCAGATTGATGTCTTCCATCGGCACGACTTGGGCATAGCCACCTCCAGCAGCACCGCCTTTGACGCCGAAGCAAGGCCCAAGCGAGGGTTCGCGCAGGCAGCTCATGGCCTTCTTGCCGATCCGGTTCAGGCCATCACCCAAACCAACGGTCGTTGTCGTCTTGCCTTCGCCGGCTGCCGTCGGGCTGATCGCCGTAACCAGGATCAGCTTGCCGTCGGGACGGCCTTGCAGGCTGTCGATCAATTCCGAGGAGATCTTCGCCTTATAGGGTCCGTAATGTAGCAGCGCGTCGGCAGGTACATCGATCTTTGCCGCGACGTCGGCGATCGGCCGCATTGAGGCTTCTCGCGCGATTTCAATGTCGGATTTAACACTCATTGGACGTTTCCTTTCCCGTCGCCGGCCCCCTTCGTCACCCGCAACAGCCATGAGCGGGCTTATGAAGTACCGATCGTTTTATAGCTACTCTTCGACAAAAACGCAGACGTCGCCCACTTTCAAGCCCGCATTTGCCGCCCACTCGTGAGCCGCCACCTTCGCGTCCTTGCCAGAACGAACCCGCTTAGCCAGGACCGCACCGCCACCAGCCGCTATTTTGATGCCCTCTTCGTCGATGGCCAGGACCTCGCCTGGCTTACCCGCGCCTTCCGTGGTCGCAGCATCGAAAACCGATAACGTTGTGCCGTTAAGCGTGGTCCATGCGCCCGGCTGCGGGTTCGCCGCGCGAATCCAGTTGTAGACCTCGGCAGCCGGCTTCGACCAATCGAGCTGCGCAACCTTTCGATTGAACCAGCTTTCATACGAGCCGGCCTCAAGGTCCTGTGCATGCTTGAGAATGACCCCGGCCTTGACCAGGTCGAGCGCCTCGATCATCGCCTCCACACCCATCGGGAAAAGCTTCTTGAAGTAGACGTCGCCGAGCGTTTCGTCGGGTCCGATCTCACAGATCTTCTGCAGCAAGATCGGCCCTTCGTCCAAGCCGTCATCCGGCCAAAAGATCGTCAGACCCGTGCGGGTTTTGCCCATCGCGATCGGCCAATTGATGCTGGACGGACCGCGATGCCAGGGGCACAGCGAGGGATGATACTGGAACGTCCCGTATTTGGGTGCATCGCGAACCTCTTGCGGCACGAACAAAAGGACGTACGCCATCATGCACACATCCGCCTCGAACGACTTCATCAGCTCAAGCGCTTCAGGCGTTTTCCATGACGCCGGTTGGTGCACCGGCAGACCATTCGCCCGGGCGAATTCCACCAGTGGGTCTTCAGGACGGTCCTCTTTCGTCGGCGCGCAGCAAACAGCGACAACATCTTCGCCGCGCTCCAATAACCGCTCCAGAACTGCCTTTCCGAAGGCCTGCTGGCCGTGAACCACGATACGCATGCGCCTTACCTCCCCGTCCAGCTAAACGCTGGAGGAACGTGTTATATTGTGAATACGGGGAACGATCTGACTGGTCCCACATGGCTTTACGGGAAAGAGACTACTCCGCGGCCAGCTTCTTGACGACCTCGGTGGCCCCAGTTTCCTTCAGTTCGGCAATCTCTTCGGCCGAATAGCCAAGGACAGCGCTCAAGACCTCTTCCGTGTGCTCGCCCAAAAGCGGCGAACGCACGACAGTGACCTCACTGTCGGACATCTTGATCGGGCAGCCAACTGTCAAGTACTTGCCGCGTTCGGGATGATCGACTTCAACGATAGTGCCCGTTTCACGCAGGGATGGATCTTCAGCCAGCTCTTTCATGGAAAGGATCGGGCCGACCGGAATGTCGAGCGGGTTGCAGATTTCCATCACCTCGAACTTGGTCTTGGTCATCGTCCACTGCTCGATCGTCTCGAAGATATGCGTCAGCTTGTCGAGCCGCGCCCGAGGCTTTGCGTATTCAGGATCATCTTTCCACTCCGGCTTGCCGATGACGTCGCATATCTTCTCCCAGGCCGCCGCTTGCGTAATGAAATATGTGTAGGAATTGGGATCCGTCTCCCATCCCTTACACTTCAGAATGCGGCCCGGCTGCCCACCACCCGAGTCGTTCCCGGCCCGCGGTGTGGCCTCACCGAACGGAATGCCTTCGCCGAATTGCGAGTATTCCTCAAGTGCGCCGCGCTCCAGGCGCTGCTGGTCGCGTAGCTTGACGCGGCACAGGTTGAGAACGCCGTCCTGCATCGGTGCCAGGACTTTTTGTCCACGCCCCGTCTTCTCACGCTGGAATAGCGCCGCAATAATGCCGATCGCCAGATGGAGGCCGGTGCCCGTGTCGCCGATCTGCGCACCCGTCACCAGCGGCGGACCATCCAGGAAGCCGGTGGTCGACGCCGAACCGCCAGCACACTGCGCGACATTCTCGTAGACCTTGCAGTCGGCATAGGGGCCCGGACCGAAGCCCTTGACCGACGCCATGATCATGCGTGGATTGAGTTCCTGAATGCGTTCCCAGGTGAAGCCCATTCGGTCGAGTGCACCTGGCGCGAAGTTCTCCACCAGCACGTCGCATTCTTTCACCAGCCGCTCTAGGACTTCCTTGCCCTTGGCGTTCTTGGTGTTGAGCGTGATCGACCGCTTGTTGTGATTGAGCATCGTGAAGTAGAGGCTGTCAGCACCCTCCACATCGACGAGTTGTTTGCGCGTGGCATCCCCGACACCTGGTCGCTCGACCTTGATGACGTCTGCGCCAAACCAACCCAGAAGCTGTGTGCAGGTCGGGCCTGACTGGACGTGGGTGAAATCCAGAATCTTGACGCCTTCGAGTGCCTTCACTTTTAACTCTCCCCTTTTTCTTTTGTTTGATAACAGGCCCGGGGATTACGAGGAGCGCCCGAAGCCCAATCCCGCGGAACTCGGTAACGCTCTGGTATACCAACGAGCAGCGGTTCGGTCCAGAAACTCCGCCGAGAAGCGTTCGCGATACTCGATGCCCCAGCGAATACTCAGATTCAAGTGCACGATAACGTCCTGCTCACGTAAGCTGCTCCTAACTTGGCAAAAGTTGTCACGACGGATCTTTTAACTGCGCTTCAACCTCCGCAAGACGCTTCCGCAATTCCCGGTCCTTCTTGAACCGCGCGGTTTCGTCGCGGATTATTGAAACGATGTATTCTGGAACTCCGTCAGGCTTATTGAGCATGGCGACCGTGAAGGCGATTGACATGTCGCGGGCGTATTTGTCGACGGCCGGCACCCTCAGCACATCGTGACCATACTTGGTGTGCCCCGTTTCCATGGTCTTGTGGTAGCCACCCCAATGGCGCTGCTGCAGGCGCTGCGGAATGATGATGTCGAGCGACTGCCCAAGGGCTTCGCTTTCACTGTAACCAAACAATCTCTCTGCTGCCGGGTTCCACAACACGATCGCGCCAGATGCATCGCAAGCGACAACCGCGTCGCCAACCGCCGAGACCACAGCCCCTAAGTCCAACGACGTTTCCAATTGGGCCTCCATTTGGACGCAAGCGAAATACGAAAAAGACAGCGCCAACAAAAGGCGCTGTCAGTAGACCACGGGAGACCGGTCACCGGAGGGGTGCCGACCGGCCCCGCAGCAGGGTTTTCTCTTAGACAGCGCCAGCCTTGTGCATCGACGCAATCTTCTCATTGTCATAACCGAGTTCGGTCAGGATCTCGTCGGTATGCTCACCCAACAGCGGTGAGCCGGTGACCTCGACATCCATATCCGAAAACTTAATCGGGCTACCGACCGTCAGGTACTTGCCACGCTGCTTGTGTTCGACTTCAACGATCGTCCCGCTCTCACGCAATGACGCATCCGCCGCGATTTCCTTCATCGACAGCACTGGCGAGCAGGGGATGTCGAATTTGCGCAGGATGTTGACCGCTTCATACTTGGTCTTGTCGCCCAACCACGCTTCAATCGTCGCGAAGATTTCTTTGATGTGCGGCTGCCGGGCTTCGGCGGTCATGTAGTCGGGGTCGTTTTTCCACTCGGGCTTGCCGATGGCGTCGCAGATCGGCGCCCATGCGTGCCCCTGAATGGTGAAGTAGATGTAGGCGTTGGGGTCCGTTTCCCAGCCCTTGCACTTCAACACCCAGCCGGGTTGACCGCCACCACCGGCGTTACCACCGCGCGGCACCACATCGCTGAACTCACCGTGCGGATACTGCGGATATTCTTCGAGGTAACCGATCCGGTCGAGGCGCTGCTGGTCGCGCAGCTTGACGCGGCACAAATTGAGCACGCTGTCTTGCATGGACACCGCAACCTTCTGACCCTTGCCGTCCTTGTCACGGGCGCGCAGGGCGGTGAGGATGCCAATCGCCAGGTGCATGCCGGTGTTGCTGTCGCCGAGAGCCGCCCCGCTGACCGTCGGCGGGCCATCCCACCAACCGGAAGTGGAGGCAGCCCCACCGGCGCATTGCGCAACATTCTCATAGACTTTCAGATCTTCGTAGTGGTGACCTTCGCTGAAGCCCTTGACGGACGCCAAGATCATCTTGGGGTTAAGCTCCATGATGTGTTCCCAAGTGAAACCCATGCGATCAAGGGCACCCGGGCCGAAGTTCTCAACCATCACGTCAGATTCGCGGATCAGCTTCTCGAGGACTTCCTTACCCTCGGGCGTCTTTGTATTCAGCGTTATGGAACGCTTGTTGCTATTCAGCATTGTGAAGTACAGTGCGTCGGCATCTGGAATGTCGCGCAGCTGGCTACGTGTCACATCGCCAGAACCCAGACGTTCGACTTTAATGACGTCGGCGCCGAACCAGGCCAGCAACTGTGTGCAGGCCGGTCCGGCCTGTACGTGCGTGAAGTCGATAATTTTGATACCTTCGAGCGCTTTGCTCATGGTGGTCTTCTCCATACTCCGCCAGGGGCATTGACAGGCCGACCGTCTCATCGGTCGGCTGTAGCGGGGGTGGCTCCACTTGCCCTGGAGCCACCCCCGCAATTCTTTAAAAAGTCGAGCCTTTCAGAACTCTACTTGTACATGGTCTGGTTCTTCGTACCCGGTGCGTATTCGGTCGGGTCGACCCAGATGTTGACGACAGCCGAGCGGCCGGTCTTGGCGATCGCATCGCGGGCACGATGCAATGCCGGCTGGATATCATCGGCGTCGCGAACTTCCTCGCCATACCCGCCAAGCATTTCGGCGAACTTCGAGAACGGGATGTCGCTAAGCAGATTACCGACGTTGCCGCGCTGCTCTCCGTACTTCGATATCTGTCCGTAGCGGATCTGGTTCATCGCCGAGTTGTTGCCGATGACCGCGAGATAAGGCGCACCGAACCGGTTGGCCGTTTCCATATCGAATGCGGTCATGCCGAACGAACCATCACCATAGTAACAGAGCACTTCCTTGTTCGGATGTGCCAGCTTCGCCGCCAAGGCAAAACCGGTGCCGACACCCAGCGAGCCGAGCGCACCAGGGTCCATCCACTGGCCCGGGCCGCGCGGACGCACCGCTTGCGCGGAAATTGTCACGACGTCACCGCCATCGCCGATGTAGATCGTGTCGTCGCCGAGGAATTCGTTGATTTCCCAAGCCACTCGGAACGGATGGATCGGCGAGCGATCCGACGTGAATAGCGGCATTAGCTTTTCAAGCGCGAGGGCTTCCGCTTCCCCCAGTTTCGACATCCACTGCTTACGGGCCTGCCGCTTGCCGCTGTCGATCTTCGCCGAGGCCGCATCAAGCACGGCACCGAGGATCGCTCCGGGGTGTCCGACAAGACCAAGTGAAATATCGCGGTTCTTGCCAACCGTTTTGTAGTCGAGGTCGATCTGAACGAGCTTGAGATCATTCGAGATCCGCTTGCCGTATCCCATACGGAAATCGAACGGCGTCCCAACGATGACGATGACATCGGCGTTCTTGAACGCCAACGACCGGGTCCGGTCAAAGTGATGCTCGTCACCCGGCGGCAGCATGCCGCGACTAGCGCCGTTGAAGTATCCCGGGATATCGAGGCCGCGAAGTAGTGCGATGGCTTCATCCTGGCCGCGCGCTGTGAACACCTGCTGGCCGAACAAAATGGCCGGACGCTCGGCATTGACCAGGAGGTCGGCGAGCTTTTCGATATCGGCGGGGTCGCCGATTGAGCGCACCGACGCACGGTAGGCGCCGGGCTTGGGGACGACCGCATTGTCGATGTGAACCTCGCGGTCGAGCACGTCGCGCGGGATCTCGAGATACGCCGGCCCATAAGCGCCCGCGAAGCATTCACGCGCCGCCATGGAGATCATGTCCGCCACACGTTCGGTTGAACGAACACTGTCGGAAAACTTCGTGATGGGCCGCATTATCTCGGTATGCGGGAGGTCCTGTAGGGACCCCATCCGATGCTGCGTCAGCGACCCTTGGCCACCGATATGGATCACCGGACTTTCCGAACGGAACGCGGTTGCAACGCCGGTAACGGCGTTGGTGCAGCCAGGACCCGCCGTCGTTACGACGCAGCCAAGCTTACCCGTTTGCCGGGCGTAGCCGTCGGCTGCGTGCGCGGCCACCTGTTCGTGACGCACGTCGATAATGCGGATACCTTCGTCGATGCATCCATCATAGATGTCGATGATGTGCCCACCACACAGTGTGAAAATCGTGTCGACGCCTTCATTCTTCAGCGCCTTCGCCGCGAGCCGTCCTCCCGATACGATGTTAGGATCCGAACTTTTTTGAGCGAGGGTATCATCAGCCGTATTGGTCGCCGAAGCGGTCGTTGTTGCCGCCATTTGCAGCCTCCCATGTAGTTGCGGGCTTATGGCCCAATTGCGCTGGCTTTATTCGATGTCGACGTAACGTTCGACATGGTGTCGTAGCTTCATCGTGTGCTCGCACACGAGCCGGCCAGCCCGAACGGCATCGCGGGCCTCAAGGGCCTCGATGATCTCTTTGTGGTCTCCAATCGAGCGCTTGGCCCGATCCTTCTCAAAGATGGCTCTATTTCTGATCGCACGAACGTGGACGAACAGCCCATCCGTGATGTCGTTGATCAATTGGTTCTTACCGAGCCCAATGATGGCTTGGTGAAATTTGATATTTGCGTCCGAGTATTCACCCATACGCCGCGCTACCGCGTCCTGGCTGAATTCGTCGACCAGGTCGTGCAAAGCGGCAATTTCTTCTGTGCTGGCAGCTTCGCAAGCAAGCTTCGCCGCCATGCTTTCGAGCGCCGCCCATACGGTGATCATCTCCATGATCTCCGCCTTGGTTTTGCGCACGATGAAAATCCCGCGGCGCGCAACAACCCGCACGAGACCCTCTTGATCGAGTTGTGCGAGTGCCTCTCGAAGCGGTGTCCTCGAGATACCAAAGCGTGCCGACAGGTCGCGTTCGTCGAGCCTGAGCTCGACTTTGCTGTCGTAGATGTTCATGTCCGTGATGGCTGCTTTCAGAGCCTTATAGGCTCGAGCCTTGAGGCTCTGACTTTCCCCTATGGGCTTAACTGACAGTCGATTGCCAGACATCACACGCCTTCTGCTTTCTGACGTTGAAGGAGACTAAGTTTCGAAAAGGTCGGCCTCACAATCCTAACGAAACCGGCTATTTGTCTCCTTGGCATACCATATACCAGCATAGTCCCCGATGCTCAAGCGTTTCTGATTAAGGTTTTTGCTATCTTTTCTAATCGGGGCTCTAAGTTTCGCTTTTCCGGCTTCAGGATCGCCCAGGGGGCACCCGGCCAAGTATCAAAGCCATGAAAATTCGTGGGGATTCACCAAGGCTCTTCGGCCGCGATTTCTTTTCTCGTTACTCCGCCGCACTGCCGGTCGGGGCTTTCCCACTGTTACCGCCGCGAAGCCGCCGGTAGATCGGCACGAGCGCGGGCAGGAACAGCAAGATCAAAGCGATGACCATGATTGGTCCCGAGTACGGACGCGTGAAGAAGATCGACGGATCGCCGCTACTTATAAGCAACGACTGACGCAACGCTGGTTCCGCAAGCGGGCCAAGCACAATGGCGAGCACCGCCGGAGCAACCGGGTAATCCAGTTTGCGCATCAAGTACCCAACGATGCCGAACAACAGCATCAGCCACACGTCATGCATATCCTGCGTCGGCGCATACCCGCCAACCAGGCACAGCGTCAGAATTAGGGGTGCCAGGATCGTGAATGGCATCTTCAAAACCCAGATGAACGCCGGAATGAAGAGGATGTTGAGGATCACCGCAAACAAGTTAGCTGCGTACAGCGAGGCAATAAGGCCCCAGACGAAGTCCGGATTGCTCGTGAACAACCGCGGGCCCGGTTCCAAGCCCCAAATCACCATGCCACCTAGCAGAATGGCAGTCGTCGGCGAACCTGGGATGCCAAGCGTCAACATTGGTAACATCGAACCCGTGCTGGCCGCGTTGTTGGCCGCTTCAGGCGCGGTCACACCTTCAACAGCACCCTTGCCGAACATCTCGGGGGTTTTCGACATCTGCTTACCGAAGCCATAGGCCATCAACGCACCCGGTGTTGCCCCGGCGGCTGGAAGAATGCCGACGAAGTAACCGAGGAACGAACCCATGACCGCGACCTTCCAAGTACCGAGAAACTCTCTCAGGTTTGTCTTGGTGCGCTGCCAGGTGATAACCGCCTCCGACAGCATGCTCTTGCCTCCGGCCTTGGCATTCTCCTCGACCGTCCAGAGCATTTCGCCGATACCGTAAATGCCGATCGCCAGCACCAGGAAGTTGATGCCGTGCAGGAATCCAGTAATGTCTCCGAAGACCAAGCGCGGTGCACCCGACATGATGTCGAGGCCGACAGCCGCCAGCACCAAACCGACGCAGATTGAGAAGATCGTCTTTGCGAGATCGTCACCGCCCAGCCCCACGAAGGTCGCGAAGGCCAGCATCATGAGTGCGAATTCCTCGGGCGCACCGAACGTCAATGCCACATGAGCGAGCGGCGGGGCGAAGAACGTGAAGAGGATCACCGAGATGGTGCCGCCGACGAACGAGGCCATCGCCGCGGTCGTCAGGGCCTTATCCGCCATGCCTTGCTTGGCCAGCGGACGCCCATCGAAGGTGGTTGCAACCGCCGTCGATGCACCGGGGATGCCGAGCATAATCGACGAGACGGCGCCACCGTACATGGCACCATAGTAAATTGCAGCGAGGAAGATAATGGCGCCTTCGGGCGGCACCAAGAACGTCAACGGCAACAGGATCGCGACTCCGTTGACCGAACCCAGCCCCGGCATTGCACCAATGAACAGTCCAACCGCGCAGCCGAGAATAATCAGCATGAGATTGAACGGCTGTAGGGCAACGGTAAAGCCTTGAGCTAGCAGACCGAAGATTTCCAACATGGCGTAACGCCTTCAGATTTTTCGTTGTCTTGAAGCTCCGGCGCGGCCTTGGGGCAGGAGCTGTTTCACACGGTTTTCTATAGGCCGTAGAAAAACGCGTAGATCGGCAGGAACAGTGGTTCCGTCATCCCCTTGGGCAGGGTGATCTTCAGCATGATCTCGAAGAATAAGAAGGTGATGACCGGAATGAGCACCGCCAAACCAATCGTCGTCAGCCACGAGTGGTTGCCCATCACCTTGAGGTAAAAGAGTAAGAATAGCGGCAGTGCGCCGTAGAACCCGATGCCCTCAAAT
>Ga0209013_10000633_pt1 | contig 31817 bp, 26 predicted proteins | sample Cruoilmetagenom2_FD_187291 | JGI IMG/M metagenome (GOLD analysis project Ga0209013, IMG submission 187291) | Oil polluted marine microbial communities from Coal Oil Point, Santa Barbara, California, USA - Sample 2 (SPAdes) (version 2) | ecosystem: Environmental > Aquatic > Marine > Oil seeps ...
CTACGACCTAATACCTTTGCTGCGTTCCCGCCCTGGAGGATTCAAAGGGAGCTGGTTGTGCAGGACTTGCCGCTGCAAAAATACAATCCTTTTACAATTTAACAATCTTTTTTTATACTTTTTAAAAACTATTTTAAAGCTTTGTTTTACTGTAAAAAGAAATAAAGTATATTTGTTTAAACTTAAATCAATTACTTATGGAAAATCAGCCAGTACCAGCAAAAAAGATCATGTTAAATTACGGATTATACCTTGGAATAGTATCCATCATAATTAGTGTCGCCGTTTACGCTATGGGGATGCATTATGAGCAAGATTGGAAAAATATGGTGATAGGAATCATTGTCATGTTTGTTATCATTTTTTTAGGTATAAAAAAATATAAAGAATTCAATAGTGGCTATTTAACCATTGGACAGGCTTTAAAGACCGGAATTGGAATTGCGTTGATCGGTGGAATTATCGGGGTTATTTACTCTTATATTTTTATGAATTTTATAGAACCGGATTTTATGGATAAGATGATGGAACTTCAACAACAAAAAATGATTGAGGATTACCCACAATTATCCGATGAACAAATTGAAATGCAAATTGAAATGATGAACAAGTTTTCAACGCCTCTAATATCATCTGCATTTCAAATAATAGGTAGTCTGTTTTTTGGATTTGTGATTTCACTGATAGTAGGGTTTATTCAAAAAAATGATCCAAAAAAATAGAAAATTTAATGGATATATCAGTAGTCATCCCACTACTTAATGAGGAAGAATCTCTAAATGAATTACATGATTGGATTGTGAAAGTAATGCAGTCCAATCATTTTTCTTATGAAATACTTTTTATTGACGATGGAAGTACAGATAGTTCCTGGAAAATAATAGAAGAATTATCTCAAAAGAATTCCAATGTAAAAGGATTAAAATTCCATATCAATTACGGAAAATCACAGGCTTTAAATGCTGCATTCAAAGCAGCAAATGGAGATGTGGTCATAACCATGGACGCAGATCTTCAAGATAATCCTGAAGAAATTCCCGAACTTTTCGAAATGATCAAAAAAGAAGATCACGATTTGATCTCAGGATGGAAAAAGAAACGCTACGATTCGAAAATTCGAAAAAATATTCCTTCTAAATTGTTCAATGCAGCCGCTAGAAAAACTTCCGGATTAAAGCTTCATGATTTTAATTGCGGGCTAAAAGCCTATAAAAATGAAGTTATAAAAAATATTGATGTTTATGGCGAAATGCACCGCTATATCCCGGTACTTGCAAAAAATGCGGGCTTTACTAAAATTGACGAAAAAATTGTATTGCATCAGGCCCGTAAATATGGCTCTACCAAATTTGGGATGGATCGGTTTATTAACGGATTTTTAGATTTGATCACGATCAACTTCTTAACCAAATTCGGGAAACGACCAATGCATCTTTTCGGTTTATTGGGAACCCTTATGTTTATCATTGGGTTTTTATCATCTTTATATATTGGTATTTCAAAATTGGTAAAACTCTACAATCATGAACCTGCTATTCTAATAACTGACAACTCTTGGTTTTATATTGCTCTGATCTCCATGGTTATAGGTTCTCAATTATTTTTAGCCGGATTCTTAGGAGAATTAATTCTCCGTTCAAAACGAAATGACACCAGGTATACCATTAGTGAAAAAATTAATATCTAAATTGCTTTCATAAGACACCCTTTTCAATGAAGTTAAAAATTGCTATGATCGCTATTGTTTTATTAATAGCATCTAAAATCACCGCGCAAAATATAAGTGTTGAAAAAACCATTTTTGGAATTCAAACAGGCTTATTAGGTATATGGGTACATAACGAATCCAGGCTATCCAACGCATTTGTATTAAGATCTGAACTTGGCTTCGATGTCGGATTTAGGTACAGTGATTTTTATGATCTTAATTACTATGTTTTAGCACCGGTAATTACCGCAGAACCCAGATGGTACTACAATCTTGAAAAAAGAAATAAAAAGGGAAAAAATATAACAAAGAACAGTGCCAATTTTGTGGGATTAAAATTGAGTTTTCATCCCGATTGGTTTACCATCTCCAATGAAGATAATATTAGTGTTACCAATCAGATTTCTATTATACCTAAATGGGGAATAAAAAGAAACTCAGGTGATCATTTTACTTATGAAACTGGTATTGGATTAGGTTATGTGTACTACTTTTACAAAAATGAAGGTTATCCGGAAAATGAGGGGGAAGTTGCTCTGGACCTACATGTTCGTATTGGCTATTGCTTTTAAAAAAATGACCTTTATGAATCTTCTGATCTTGAAGGATCAATTATAAAAAACAAAACATTTTTTCACATCAAAAAGTTTATCTTTGTTTTATTAAAATTCAAATAATAATGAATACAAATGAAATCATCACAAAAGCCAAGCTTTGGCTTGAAGAAACTTTTGACAGTGAAACCCAGGACGAAATCAAACAATTGATCAAAGAAAATTCAGATGATCTGGTGGATAGATTTTACAAAGATCTGGAATTTGGAACTGGAGGTATGCGTGGTATCATGGGTGCTGGAACAAACCGAATTAATAAATATACATTAGGTAAAAACACACAGGGTTTATCTAATTACCTGCTAAAAGCTTTTCCTGATAAACAATGCAAAGTTGCGATTGCTTTTGATTGTCGCCATAACAGTAAAACATTCGCAAAGGCAGTTGCAGATGTGTTTTCTGCCAATAATATAAAAGTATTCCTATTTGAAGATCTACGGCCAACACCTGAACTGTCATATGCTGTACGCGAATTAGATTGTGATTCCGGAATCGTTCTTACCGCATCTCATAATCCACCTGAATATAACGGTTATAAAGTATATTTCAATGATGGGGGCCAAATTATACCTCCACAGGACGGTGAAATAATAGATGAGATCAATAAAGTGGATTTTAGTGATATTAATTTTAATGCTAAAGAAAATTTAATTGAAATTATTGGAGAAGAGATCGATACTAAATTTACGAAAGCTGCGATAAAGAACTCTACATCAGTCACAACAAAAAATCGTGAAAATCTAAAAATAGTATTTACTCCTTTGCACGGTACTTCTATTACTATTGTGCCCGAAGCACTAAAACAAGCCGGATTTACCGACGTTCATATTGTAGAAGAACAGCGTGAACCAAATGGTGATTTTCCTACAGTAGATTCTCCTAACCCGGAAGAGCCTGCCGCTTTAAAAATGGCAACCGATCTGGCTGAAAGAATTGAAGCAGATATCGTAATAGGTACAGACCCTGATTGTGACCGTTTAGGAATTGCAGTAAGAAATTTGGATCATGAAATGGTCTTATTGAATGGTAACCAAACCTTTGCTATTTTATGCAATTCTTTGATTGAAAAATGGAATAATGAAGGCCTGATCAATGGTAAACAATTTGTTGGTTCAACTATAGTTTCTACACCTTTGATCAATGAAATTGCTAATAGTTATGGTGTTGAGACCAAAATTGGCCTGACCGGTTTCAAATGGATCGCAAAAATGATTCGTGAAGCTGAAGGAAAACAAGACTTTATTGGTGGCGGTGAAGAGAGTTATGGTTTTATGGTTGGTGATTTTGTAAGAGATAAGGATGCTGTTTCTGCTACTCTCCTGGCTTGTGAAATTGCGGCAAATGCCAAAAGTAAAGGAAGCTCCGTTTATTTAGAATTAATTGAACTATATAAAAAGCACGGTTTTTACAAGGAACATTTAATTTCTGTGGTAAAAAAAGGAATTGAAGGTGCCAGTGAGATCAAACAAATGATGACCGATATACGTGAGAATCCGATATCTGAAATCGTTGGTGAAAAAGTTCAATATTTGTATGATTATCAATCTTCTGTTTGCAAAAATTTATTGACCAGCGAAGAAACTACAATTGATTTACCCAAATCAAATGTATTGATCTATCAAACCGTAAATGGCACAAAAATAGCAGCACGCCCAAGTGGTACAGAACCGAAAATAAAATTTTATTTTAGTGTTAATACACCACTGGTAAAAATAAGTGATGCAGCAAAAGTAGAAGAGCGATTAGATGATAAGATCAAAAATATAATCAAAGAATTTAAACTTTAAACTTCTTCATTTTATCTTGATATTTAACAGGAGGGAATTAAGACATGGCTGTACAAGAGCTACGGATTTTAAAAATAAAATTGATTCTAATAAATGAACTACTTTAAAAAAATATTGCGTTTTGCCAAGCCATATACCAAGTTTGCATGGTTAAACATATTTTTCAATATCCTCTATGCCATTTTCAATGTATTATCAGTATTGGCGTTTATTCCCGTTCTCGGAATATTATTCGGCAAAGATGAAAGGGTTACACAAAAACCGATCTTTACCGGAATTAAAGGAATATACGACTATGTGCAAAACAGTTTAAATTATTATGTTTCCAACATGATGGATACGGGTGGTGTGGAAAAGGCATTACTTTTCATTTGTATTGTAAGTTTTTCCATGTTTTTCTTTAAAAATTTATTTCGATACTTTGCACTGTATGTATTGACATTTTTACGCAATGGTGTTGTAAAAGATTTACGTGACAGTTTATATCATAAAATTGTGGAATTACCTATTTCCTATTTTTCTGAAAAGAAAAAAGGAGATACCATTGCTCGTATCTCCAATGATGTGCAAGAAATTGAAACATCATTTTTAAACACATTGGAAGCAATTGTTAGAGAGCCGCTTACGATTGCATTTACACTGATTTCCATGTTTGCGATAAGCGCCAAGCTGACATTGTTTGCATTTGTATTATTACCCATTTCCGGAATTATAATTTCCACGGTAAGTAAAAAATTAAAAGCAAAATCTTTGTTGGCCCAGCAAGAAACAGGTAACTTTTTATCCTTTATTGAAGAGACCTTAACCGGACTAAAAGTGATCAAAAGTTTTACTGCAGAAAATAAAATGGAACAAAAATTCCAAACCTCTACCTCTCGCCTCAGAAGATTAATGAATAGTGTCTTAAATCGTAAGAATCTGGCTTCTCCCATGAGTGAGTTTTTGGGTTCTGCCACGATCATAGCAATATTATATTATGGTGGCAGAATTGTATTACTGGGTGAAGATGAAATGAAACCACAGGAATTTTTAGGGTATATTGGTTTGTTCTATTTGATCTTAAATCCGGCAAAGGCGATTTCAAAGGCGATTTTTAGCGTACAAAAAGGCAATGCTTCTGCCGAAAGAATTATGGCAGTATTAGAAGCTGAAAATGATATAAAAGACAAAGCAGATGCTCAGTTTAAAAAAAGTTTTGATAAGGATATTCAAATCAATAATATCTCTTTTAAATATAAAGATGAATATGTTTTAAAAGATTTTTCTCTCACTATTCCTAAAGGGAAATCAGTTGCTTTGGTCGGACAATCCGGTAGCGGCAAATCAACTCTAGCTAATTTAATACCAAGATTTTACGATGTGGATCAGGGTGATATTCTCATTGATGGAGTTAATATTAAAGATATAAAAAAGGATTCTCTGAGAGAATTGATGGGCTTGGTAACGCAAGAATCCATTTTATTTCATGATACCGTAAAAAACAATATCAAATTAGGAGTTGATCAAGCTTCGGATGAGGAAGTTATGGAAGCCTCAAAAATTGCAAATGCTCATGAATTTATAAAAGATCTTCCTCAACAATATGATAATAATATTGGAGATAGCGGAAACACCTTGTCTGGAGGACAAAAACAACGTCTTTCCATTGCAAGAGCAGTATTAAAAAATCCACCAATCATGATTCTGGATGAAGCTACTTCGGCTTTAGATACCGAATCGGAACAACTTGTGCAAAAAGCTCTTGAAAAAATGATGGAGAACAGAACATCAATTGTTATTGCTCATAGACTATCGACCATACGAAAAGCAGATATGATCGTGGTAATTCAAAAAGGAGTAATTGTGGAACAAGGTAAACATGAAGAATTGTTAAGCAAAAAAGGTGCATATTATAAATTGGTCCATATGCAATCATTGAATTAAAAGATCAAATATTTAAAATTTAAAAATAAATGAATGTTATAAAAAGTTTAGAATGGCGCTATGCCTGTAAAAAATTCGATGAAAAGAAAAAATTATCCGAAATACAAATAGAAACCTTAAAAAAAGCTTTTAATTTAACACCAACCTCCTTTGGTTTGCAACCTGTTAAAATGCTTATTATAGATAGTAAAGAGCTAAAAGAAAAGATTTTCCCATATTCCTTTTATCAGGCACAAGTTACAACTTGCTCACATTTAATAGTACTTTGTATAGACACCATAGTTGATGAAAGAACCGTAGATGCTTATTTTGATCTGGAAAAAGATGTAAGAGGAACATCAGAAGAAATTGTTGGGGAATTTAGGCGTCAGTTAAAAGACATGTACAAAAACAAAAGTAAAGAGGAAATTGAACAATCATCGATTTACCAAACTTATATTATCTTAGGTAACTTAATGACAGTTTGTGCTTTAGAAAATATTGACACCTGCCCTATGGAAGGTTTTATTCCTGAAAAAATTGATGAAATATTAAATTTATCTGATAAAAATTTAAAATCAGTTTTAATGTTACCTGTTGGCTACAGAGCTGAAGATGATTTTATGAGCAAAATGAAAAAAGTCAGAAAACCCTTAGACATAATGGTAGAAAAACTGTGATACATCTGTTTTAAAACACTTTAGTATCCATAAAATATTACATTTTTTAATACCTTTGAAACAACAAGAAAATCTTTTAAAAATTATAAAATCAACACTATGAATCAAGATATAAGAAACCTGGAACCAACTAATTTATGGAATAATTTTTCTGATCTAAATGCAGTACCTCGTGGTTCAAAAAAAGAAGAGCGTGTAATTGCTTTTATGGTTGAATTCGGTAAAAAATTAGGACTGAAAACGGTGGTTGATCCAATTCAAAATGTTATTATCAAAAAACCTGCAACTCCCGGTATGGAAAATCGTAAAACGATAGTATTACAATCACACCTGGATATGGTACATCAAAAAAATTCGGATACTGATTTTGATTTTGACAAAGAGGGAATAAAAATGCTAATAGATGGTGATTGGGTAAAAGCTGATGGGACAACATTAGGTGCTGATAACGGATTAGGTGTAGCCGCCATCATGAGTATTTTAGAGTCTGGAGACATTCCGCATCCTGCCATTGAAGCCTTATTCACCATTGATGAAGAAACGGGTATGACCGGCGCAATGGGTTTACAGGCAGGTTATTTAGATGGAGAGATATTATTGAATTTGGATACGGAAGAAGATGATGAGATCGACATTGGTTGTGCAGGAGGAATTGATGTTACTGCAACAAAAAATTACAAAGAAGAAAACTACAATGGCAACTGTAAAGCTTTTCATATTTCTGTTACAGGATTAAAAGGAGGCCATTCAGGGATGGATATTCACAGAGGTTTTGGTAATGCCAATAAAATTATGAATCATATTTTAATGGCTACTCAAGATTTGATTCAAATTAGTGAAATAAAAGGTGGTAGTTTACGCAACGCAATTCCAAGAGAAAGTTTTGCTACAGTAATAACTTCTACTGATAATGCCGCAAAGTTGATTGCAAAAACTCAAGAAGTTTCACAAGCTATAAAAAATGAATTTACTGAAATTGAAAAAAATCTAGAATTTAGTATTGACCCCTTAGATTGTCCGAATAAGATGATGAGCAAAGAGGTACAATCTCAATTACTAAACGCTATTGAAAATGCACATAATGGGGTTTATAAAATGAGTAAGGAAATGCCTGATTTAGTAGAAGCTTCTAATAACACTGCAAAAGTTAACGTTAAAAACGGCAAAATTCAAATTGATTGTCTAACTCGGTCTTCCGTTGAAGAAAGTAAAATGGAAGTAGCAAATTTATTAAAGTCCGCTTTTGAAAAGGAAGGATTCGCAGTAGAATTCTCAGGCTCTTATCCGGGTTGGCAGCCTAACGCCAATTCTCCAATACTAGGTGTTATGGAAGATTTGTACGAGAATATTTTCTTTAAGAAACCCGATGTAGTTGCCTGTCATGCAGGATTAGAGTGTGGTATTTTGGGAACCAATTATCCTGATATGGATATGATCTCTTTTGGGCCAACCATCAAAGGAGCGCACTCACCCGATGAAAGAGCCAATATTAAATCCGCTCAAAAATTTTGGAAATATTTATTGGAAATCTTGAAAAATATTCCTGTTAAAGAATAATTTCAAAAAACTATCCTGCAAGGATTAAAACACCTTGCAGGTATAAATTTAGGACAAACTATGCTCAAAGATATACTATACATATTTTGTTTTCTTTTTATTTTCTTTTCAACATCAGCTTCTGCACAAGAAAGTATAGATCAAATTGCAATTGATTCTTTGTTTCAAAAATATTCTAATGAATTTCCCGGATTAAGTTATTCCGTAATTAAAAACGGGAAAACAATAGAAAATCGAAATTTTGGTATAGCCAACCTTAAAAAAAAGCAAAAATCCAAAAACAATACAAATTATCGCCTGGCATCTGTTACTAAGCAATTTACAGCTTTAGCCATATTAATGCTGATCGATAAAGATAAGCTCTCTTTTTCTACAGTATTAACAGAGGTTTTTGATGATTTCCCGGAATACGGAAAGGAAATTACTATACAACAATTGCTCACACATTCTTCGGGACTTTTAGATTATGAAAATTTAATGAAAAATGATCGAATAGATCCAATTTTGGACGATGAAGTTTTACAGTTAATGAAAGAACAAGATTCAACAAAATTTATGCCCGGAAGTAAATATGATTACAGTAATTCTGCTTATGCGGTTTTAGCTCAGATCATTGAAAAGAGATCTGGTAAGACCTATAAAAGATTTATAGAAACCGAGATCTTTAAACCATTAAAAATGAATAATTCTGTTGTTTATACAAAGGATGCCAGGATAAAACACAGGGCTTTTGGATATACAGTAAAAAATGATTCTATCATTTCCAGTGACCAAAGTATGACTAGTTCTGTTCAGGGAGATGGTGGTATTTACACCTCGATCAAAGATTATCTCCAATGGGATAAGGCTCTTGAAAACAACAAATTGATCTCATCCGAATTAAAAAACAAAGCTTATACCATCCAGGCTATAAATCCAGAATCAGAATGGGATTACGGTTATGGATGGCGAATAAAATTTAATGATGAAATTAAAGTTGTTAGCCATTCTGGACATACTTCTGGTTTTACAAATTATATAGTTAAAATACCAAGTCAAAAGCTAACTGTAGTCTTATTTACTAACAGAAAAAATGATGATTCTGTAATTGAAATTGGCAATATTCTATTAAAAAAATACGCAAACCAGGATTTAACGAAATAATTTAATTTTTGTAAGTTTATATCTTATAAGCTAAATATTATGAGTTTCAAACTAGCCAAAACTGTTCTTACTCTAATTATTATATTTAATTGTACAACCATTTTTTCTCAAGAAGACAAAGAAGAAACTGGTACGGCCAATACTGAATTTATTGCTGAAGAAGAACGAAAAGATTGGAGTTTTAAAATAGCTCCTTATGCATGGTTGGCAGGAACAGCTACTGATGTTGGTGGCGAAAAAATTCGGCAATCATTTAATGATCTGGCTTCTTTAACCAATTTCGGGTTTCAGATTATTGCCCAGGCCAGATATAAAAAATGGAGTCTTAGTTCAAATTTAACATATGCCGAATTAGGATCCAATGAAGAAATTGGGCCTATTAATGTTGATCTTAATATAACGCAAGTGATATTAGATACTAAACTGGGATATATATTAATTGACAAGATCGATTTTGGTGATGATATTATTCGTGGCTGGGCTATGGAGGCCACTATTGGAGCTATTTATTGGTCTAATGATGTAAATGTGGAAGCTGATTTGGACACAAACATTGATTTGCCAAATTTCCCAATTAATATTAGTGAAAAAATAACATATGTTGACCTGGTTGTTGGAACCAATTTTAGAATAATTTTAAGTAAATCTGTTCTATTAGGATTATCTGCCAATATAGGAGGTTTCGGTATAGGAAATTCATCCGAATTGTATTGGGATCTTTCATTTGTAAATACTTTCAAAGTTTCAAAACTTATGACTGTTACTGCCGGGTATAGAACCTTCACTGATAAAACCGTTAGTGGTGAGGGTGATGATCAAATAAAAACTAACATCAAAACCTTTGGCCCACTATTAGGAGTAGCTTTTAATTTGTGATTTTACCAAATAACCTCAGCATTCCCTATACTCTTTAAATAGGTGTTTGTTTTACTAAAATGCTTATTACCAAACCAGTAACCTCGATTAGCACTTAATGGAGACGGATGTCCTGAGGTCAATATTAAATGTTTGTTTTTATCAATTTTTGCTCCTTTCTTCTTGGCAAAACCACCCCATAATAAAAACACCACCTGCTCTTTTTGCTCAGATATTTTCTCAATTACAGCATCAGTGAAATTTTCCCAGCCTTTTTTTTGGTGAGAGGCGGCTTCACCTCTTCTAACGGTCAAAGTCGCATTCAACAACAAAACACCCTGATCGGCCCATGACTCTAGATTTCCACTGATCGGATATGGTTTCCCGATATCCTTTTCAATTTCCTTAAAAATATTGATCAAAGATGGTGGATGCGCAATTTTATCATGAACAGAAAAACACAAACCATTAGCTTGATTTGCACCATGATAAGGGTCCTGACCGATAATAACCACCTTTACATCATCAAACCGACAATGATCAAAAGCCGCAAAAATTTCCTTTCCTTTTGGGAAACAAGTATGTTGAGTATATTCACTTTTAACAAAGCTTGCTAAATTTTGAAAATATTCCTTTTCAAATTCATCTTGCATAACAGATTTCCAACTTTCAGAAATATTTACTTTCATAGTTTAAATTTAGTTATTTTTGTCACTGTACAAATTTACGATTTTGGCAAATAAAATAACACAAAAAACTTTAAACGATTTAGAATTTAACACTGTTCTGAAAAGGATAGAAGAATATTGCATTTCTGATCTGGGAAGAGAAAATATATCACGCATTAAACCATTTTCAAGATTACTTGAACTGAAGGAAGAATTAAATCAAGTAAATGAATATTTGTCATCCTTTGAGAATGAGAACAAATTACCAAATCATTATTTTGAAGAAATAAGCAAAGAAATATACCTGCTCGGGATTGAAGACAGTTTTTTAGAAGCGGTGTCCTTTCAAAAAGTTTCTTCAATTTCATCAAATGTCAATAACCTATTGACATTTTTAAAGAAATTTAAAGAGTATTATCCTACGCTTTTCTATCAATCGGAAAGTATTGAATTCACCAAAATTTTAATCACTAATATCGATAAAATAATTTCTCCATACGGAGAAGTTCTTGATAAAGCTTCAGAGACTTTAAACAAAATTCGTAAAGAAATTAATAAGATAAGAGGTAAATTAGGTGGCAGTTTCAACAAAGTTCTTGCCCATTATTCAGGTCTGGGTTATTTAGATGATATCAAAGAATCTGTAGTTGACAATCAAAGAGTTTTAGCTGTTCAGGCTATGTATCGAAGAAAGGTCAAAGGTGCAATTTTAGGAAATTCAAAAACCGGCAGTATCGTTTATATTGCACCCGAATCAACTTTACAGTTAACAAGAGAGTTGCAAAACTTACAATACGAAGAGCAAGAAGAAATTGTAAAGATCTTAAAGCAACTTACTAACACGATACGTCCCTATCAGGGTCTATTACATAATTATCAAGATTATTTAAGTCATCTAGATATTATTGGAGCTAAAGCTAAATATGCCAATCATATAAAAGCTTGTTTACCCAAAATTAAAAGAGAACAAAAAATTTATCTAAGAGATGCCTATCATCCCATTTTATGGGAAGAGAATAACAAAAAGAAATTAATAACGATTCCCCAAACGTTGGAGCTTAATCAACAACAGAAAATTATTGTTATTTCGGGACCAAATGCGGGAGGAAAAAGTATCACCTTAAAAACCATAGGTCTATTGCAAGTCATGTTACAAAGTGGTATTTTAATTCCGGTGCATGAAAGAAGTGAGGTAAGTGTTTTTGATAATATTTTAACTGATATTGGTGATAATCAATCTATTGAGAACCATCTAAGCACTTATAGTTACCGGCTTAAGAATATGCGTAATTTTTTACGAAAATGTAATGCAAGTACACTTTTATTAATCGATGAATTTGGAACCGGTAGTGACCCTGAATTAGGGGGAGCCTTGGCGGAAATATTTTTAGAGGAATTTTATGAAAAGGGAGCTTATGGGATCATTACAACACATTATGCCAATTTAAAAGTTCTGGCCAGTGAATTAGAAAATGTGACCAATGCAAATATGCAATTCGATGAAAAAACTTTAGAACCATTATTTAAACTACATACCGGTCAGGCAGGAAGTTCCTTTACTTTTGAAGTTGCACAAAAAAATGGGATTCCTTTCCGTTTGATCAATAGAGCTAAAAAGAAAGTCGAAAGAGAGAAGATCCGACTGGATAAAACAATCTTAAAATTACAAAAAGAACAGAATAAGTTACAAAGAACCGCTGACGCTTTGGAAAAAGAAAAATCCAGAGTGAAAGAAAATTCTGAAAAACTACTTTCTCAGCAAAAAAAAATACAAGAAAAGATCAATAGTTTTCAAGAACTTTATGACAATAATCAAAAAATGCTTTCTTTCGGCAGAAAATCAAATGAGTTGATCAATAGGTTCTTTCAAAATAAGAACAAAAAACAATTGCAGGCCGACTTCCTAAAATGGTCAATGATAGAACAATCAAAGCATGAAAAAACCAAGAATGAAAAAATAGAAATCGAACACGAAAAAACCAATGCTCAAAAAGAACGACCTCTTTCAAAAAGAGAAAGAACAAAAATAAATAAAGAGCTTAAGACCCAGCAAAGATTAAAAGAAGAACAGCTTAAAAAAATTGAAAAAGAAGTCTTGCCTGAAGTAAAAAAATCCAGGGCTAAAAAAGAAAAAATTGCCAGGGAAAAAGCAATTATTATTGAGGGTTATGAATTTCAGATCAATGATCGTGTTCGGCTGATCGATGGTAATGCAAAAGGAACGATCGAAAAAATTGAAAAAAATATTGTTACTATAAATTATGGTTTTTTTACCGCAAAAACAGATGTAGATCAGTTAGAGTTAGTAGAGAAAGCTAAGAAATAATTGTTGTTGGTTGTTAGTTATTAGCTATTAACCTTTTGCCTTTAATTGTTGAAAAAATTAATTTAATTTTCCAATCGATCCATTTTCAAATTGTTATATTGAAATTACTCTGCATACCTCTCCATCTCCTTGTCATAAAATAAACTGGCTTCTTCTATGAGCTGTGCTATTTCTATGGCCAACTCTTCTTCATTACCCTGTAGATCATCCATCCATTCAACTTCATCATTAACCAAATTGATGATAAATTGAGGATATTCTGTATGTATGATGAATATATCATCCGGATGATCAGTATTATCTCCTAATAAAAATTTTGGTAGTGTCATTCGCTTTCTATTTTGAACTGCAAATTTAAATGGCTTAAATTAATTAACCTAAAGATCCTAAACTTTTATAAATATTCTTTCCAAAACTTATGTTTCCACCCTTAAGCTCAAAGGATTCTCAAAATAATGTATTTTTGTTATCCAATACCAATTAAAAATGAGTAAAAGAACTGTTTTTGAAATGCTGAACAAAGCATCTGTTCACTATGCGAATAAGCCTTATTTAAGTGAGAAAGATGATAATGGCTGGGTAAGAACCAGTTTTGGTGAAGCCAAAAATAAAGCTATACAATTAGCGTCTGCCCTAATTGAATTGGGCATTTCATACGAAGACAAAATCGCTATTTTATCAGAAGCAAAAAGCGATTGGATTATCTCAGAATTGGCAATGCTTTATGCAGGAGGAATTTCCGTACCACTCTCTATCAAATTATTACCCGAAGAAGTTACTACAAGGGTCAATCATTCTGATTCTTCTGTTTTTATTATTTCGGAAAATACCTTGGAAAAAGTTATAAGTCAACTTGCTCATTACAAAAACAAAGATCTAAGGATCATTATCTTAGATAAACTTTCAAAAAAAATAAGGACACAATGTAAAAAGTATAATTTTAAGGTCGGCCAATTACTTTTTATAGATGATCTTTATCAATTAGGAAAAGATAAATTAGAACAAAATCTTCCAAAAATTAAACATATTGAAAGTCAGATCAAAGAAGATGATGTAGTAACTATTTCGTATACTTCGGGAACCACGGGCAACCCTAAAGGCATTATGCTAACACATTTAAACTATTATTCCAATAGCCATGAAGCCGTAAAGACCTTTCAAATTCAAGAATTGATCTCAACTTTGCTTATTTTACCAACCGATCATTCATTTGCCCATACCGTTGGTATTTATACAGCACTTGTTAAAGGACTGTCACTACATTTTGTAGATGCGAGAGGTGGTGGAATGAATGCTTTAAAGAATATACCTGCCAATTTGGTTGAAGCCAAATCCAATTTTCTGTTAACGGTTCCAGCATTGACCAGTAACTTTATTCATAAAATTAAAGATGGTATAAAAGCCAAAGGTTCATTTATAGAAGGTATTTTCAATAGAGGGTTAAAAGCTGCGATTATCAGAAATGGTGACGGATTTTCTAAACCAGGAATACTTACACAAATCTCCACATACTTTAATTACGCTCTTGCGGAAAAATTAATCTTTAAAAAATTACGTTTAATCTTCGGATCAGAAATTGAGTTTTTTGTTGGTGGTGGAGCTTTGCTAGATATCAAACAACAACAGTTTTACAAAGCCATAGGAGTACCTGTTTATCAAGGTTATGGTTTAACCGAAGCCACACCAATTATTTCAACCAATACTCCATTTCAACATAAAATGGGAACTTCGGGAAAAATCTTAGGAAATATATCTTGTAAAATATGTGATGATAATGGAAAAGAACTTCCAAGGGGTCATAAAGGTGAAATAGTAATTCAAGGAGATAATGTAATGAAAGGCTATTATAAAAATCCTAAAGCAACCAGAGAAACCCTAATAAATGGATGGTTATTCACCGGTGATCTTGGATTTATAGATAAAGATGATTTCTTGGTTGTAGTTGGTAGAGAAAAAGCTTTGTTAATATCAGACGATGGTGAGAAATATTCACCGGAAGAAATTGAAGAAGCAATAATCAATAGTTCTTCTTTAATAAATCAGGTGATGATCTACAACGATCACAATAAATATACTACAGCATTGCTCACAATAGATAGAAACAAAACATTAGAATGGGTAAAAAAAGAAAAAATAAGTTCTAATGAGCTCATTTTACAAAGGTTAAAAGAGGAAATGCTCTTATTCAATTCCCAGATTGAATTCAAAGATAAATTTCCAAAAAAATGGATTCCTGCCAATTTTCAAATTATTGCCGAAGATTTTTCAGAAGAAAATAAAATGATCAATTCCACGTTAAAGATGGTTCGTCATAAAATAACAGAAACTTATCAAAATCGATTGGATCTGATGTATGGTTCACACGCTCAAAAATCAGGTTTAGAAGAGAATAAAAAAGTGATCTCGAATATATTTAAAACTTAGATTATTTATTTTTGTAATGTGATGTTTTTTATTTTCTCACAGATGGCGCTGATTTTTATATTATAAATTTGCGATATCTGCGAGAAAATTCAAAGGATTCAAATTTTTTCAGGAATTGTGATATTCTTATAGGCATCATCATGCACATTTGCCACAGCCCTACCTGATGGGTCGTTCATATTTTTAAAACTCTCATCCCATTCTAAAGCAATTTTAGTGCTACAGGCCACGGAGGCTTCCTGAGGTACACAAAGTGCTGCAGTATCCGAAGGAAAATGCTTTGCAAAAATAGAACGATAATAGAATTCTTCTTTAGATGTTGGCGTTTGAATTGGGAATTTATATTTGGCGTTGGTTAACTGCTCATCAGAAACCTCCTTTTCAACCACTTCTTTTAAAGTATCTATCCAACTGTATCCTACTCCGTCTGAAAATTGTTCTTTTTGTCTCCAGGCAACACTTTCAGGCAAATAACTTTCGAATGCTTTACGCACCACCCATTTTTCCATACGTTCACCATTTATCATTTTATCCTGAGGGTTAATTCGCATTGCTACATCCATAAATTCTTTATCCAAAAAAGGAACTCGCCCTTCTATTCCCCATGCTGCTAAAGATTTGTTAGCTCTTAAACAATCATACATATGTAATTTTTCTAATTTACGTACCGTTTCTTTATGGAATTCTTCGGCACTTGGCGCTTTGTGAAAGTATAAATACCCTCCAAACAGCTCATCAGCTCCTTCACCCGAAAGTACCATTTTCACACCCATAGATTTTATCACACGTGCCATTAAATACATCGGTGTTGAAGCCCGAATAGTGGTAATATCATAAGTTTCCAGATTGTAAATTACATCTTTGATAGCATCCAGACCTTCTTGAATAGTAAATTTTATTTCATGGTGAATGGTACCGATATGATCGGCAACCTTTTGTGCAGCGACCAGATCCGGTGAACCTTCTAAACCTACTGAAAATGAATGTAATTGCGGCCACCAGGCATCTTGTGTATCCCCTGATTCCACCCTTTTTTCAGCATATTTTTTTGCTATTGCAGAAGTTACAGAAGAATCCAAACCACCCGAAAGTAAAACGCCATAAGGTACGTCACTCATCAATTGACGGTGAACTGCTGCTTCTAAGGCATCATGAATCTCGTCAATACTGGTTTGATTTTCTTTAACAGCTTCATAATCCGACCAGTCACGTACATACCATTTCTTTAATTCTCCATCTTTACTGGTTAAATAATGACCTGGAGGAAACAGTTCTATTTTTGTACAAACCCCTTCCAAAGCCTTTAGTTCAGATGCCACATAAAACGTACCGTGTTGATCCCATCCTATATATAAAGGAATAATACCCATATGATCACGAGCAACAAAATATTCATCCTTTTCAACATCATATAAAGCAAAACCAAAAATACCATTCATTTCATCTATAAAATTAACTCCCTTCTTTTGGTATAAGGCTAAAATAACCTCGCAATCAGATTCTGTTTGAAAATTATATTTTCCTTCAAATTGCTTACGCAATTCTTGGTGGTTATAAATTTCACCATTGGCTGCCAAGATCAATTTTTTATCTTCACTATACAATGGTTGTTTACCAGAAGCCGGATCAACAATTGCCAATCTCTCGTGAGCCAAAATTGCTTTTTCATCACTGTATATCCCACTCCAATCCGGACCACGGTGACGAATTCTTTTAGACATTTCTAATAATTGAGGTCTTAAAACCTCTGCTTTTTCCTTTAAATCAAATGCACATACAATTCCACACATCTCTTTATCTTTATTTTTTATTAATTAGGATGCAAATATGATTTAATTATTTCTATATGTAAACATATATGGTTTTTTTAATTACTTTTTGTAACTTTTATTTATATTTTAATTACTTTTTGTAACCTATGATACAATTTTTAATTACAATTATTAATAATTGATATATTTACATTTATAATGACACTTGAAATACTCTTAGGATAAACACAATAAAATTTTTAAGTTTACATTACTCGTTTATATAACAATCCGGTATGCAAGATTTGATCCATAAAATATTTAGATTGGAAAGTGTTTCAAAAGAATACGAGCCTTCTGAAAACCCGGGCTCTCATCACTTGGATAAAGCTTTAAGGTATGCGAATAAGTTAGTTCATAATAAAGAGACTTTAAAAACAAGATTTGCTTCGATATTTATACTATTACTTTTTGTTTCTTCTATATTTTTTGCGCAAGATATTGATCAAAGTTCAATTCTGGAAATTGAAAAAGTTGTGCAAAATGACTTGGAGCTATCCGAAGCTCCAGGAGCGGCAATCGCATTTGTAAAAGATGGTAAAATCATTTATCAAAAAGCTTTTGGTGTTAGTAATTCTAAAACCGAAGTTCCCGTAAATACTTCCACGCTTTTTCTTACAGCTTCTGTAACAAAAATAATTACTACAACAGCTCTTTTAATAGTATGTGAAAAGAATAACATAGATGTAAACACACCTGTTGGTCAAATAATTAGCAACTTATCACCAAAGCTTTCACAAATCACCATTCACCAAATTTTATCACAAAGCTCCGGAATATTGGATCATTGGCCCACAAGAAAGAAATACAAAAATGATGCCCTCGAATATTTTGCTCATTACGGTGATAAACTTGTTTGCCAAGAATTAGAATCAATATTTTCTTATACGAATTTTGGACATGTTCTTGCCGGATTAATACTTGCGACCTTAAATGAGTCCTCTTTTCAGGATGCCATTGATGAATTGATATTCGATCCTCTCCAAATGAATAGTTCAACTTTTGATATAAACATAGCAAAGCAAAATAATTACTCTACCGGACATAAAAATGGCAGAAGTATTGCGCATAAATTAACCTATCCACTAATTCAACCTTCAGCAAGCATGTTTAGCAATATCAACGATCTATCTCGTTTTGCTATTTGCTTTATGAATGACGGAAAAATTGCAGATCAACAAATTATTAGCAAAAAGGTGATTCAACAAATGTCTGAAAATTACACACCTATTGGGGTTTTGAGGGTATATTTTGGTTATCCAATTTCCTCTTATAACTATGGTATGATGAGTTTTAAATATGAGGGAATTGATTTTATCGGACACCCTGGAGAATCTGCAACTCAGAACATATTATTTGCCATGGCACCAAAACATAACTCAGCTTTTATTTTACTGAGTAATTCGGGTTACTATCCTTTTATTGATTCTTTTGAAAAAATGGTTGAAACTTTTTTACCTTTTCAAGAGAATTCTCAGTCAGTCCCCTCAATAAATAATTTTGAAAAGTTCATTGGAAAATATTACACTCCAAATATCAACGGAACCAAAGACGATATAATTGAAATAGAATTGCACAGCAAAGGTCTTTATATTCGATTATCGGAAGAAGATGCCTATCCTTTGATCCCAATTGAAAATAACAGGTTTAATTATAAGAACCCGAACTATAAATTCCCAATGGAAATAGCATTCTATTTAGACGATAAGGGTGATATAAAATATTTAAATCACTTCTGGAGGACCCTAATTAAAAAGTAAACAACAATTAAAATTATTAATTGATAACTACAATAATTTTAAAATTTCTCTATAGATCATTTTTCCAACATCTTCACCATATATATTGATATCAAAATCAGAATTGCAATTTTGAAAGTAGTTAAAATATTCTATCATTTTTTTTCCATCACTTCCAACAATTGCAGCAAATCCATTGTCTACCAATTCTACCCATTCTGTTTCATCACGAGCAATGATACAGTGCTTTTGATTAAAAAATGCTTCCTTTTGGAGTCCACCACTATCTGTAATTACCATTGTACAATTTTTAAGCAATTCCAGCATATCAAAATAACCAACCGGATCAATAAATGTTAAATTATACTTTAACTGATGTTTTTCTAAAATTTTTCGCGTGCGCGGATGTAAGGGTAATACAACACTTACTTCTTTTGAAATGCTTTCTAAACCATTAAAAATAGATTTCAATTTTTCCAGATCATCTGTATTCTCTTGTCGATGAATAGTGGCTAAAACAAAATCTTTATCCTTAATTTTTAGATCTCTGATTATTGTCGATTTTTCCTCGGATGTTTTACTGTAATACTCCACAGCATCCTTCATGATATCACCACATTGGACAATTTCAATATCCATATTATCAAATCCTTCATTTTGTAAATTTGATATGGCAGTTTCCGTTGGGCATAACAACAGATCAGAAATTCTATCGGTTAAAATACGATTAATTTCTTCGGGCATTTTCATATTATAAGACCGCAATCCGGCTTCGATATGAACGACTTTTATATCGAGTTTCCTAGCTGCCAAAGCTCCAGCTATGGTTGAATTTGTATCTCCATAAATTATAACTGCCTGTGGTCTTTCCATCAATAATACCTCTTCAATTTTTTCCAGCATTTGCCCTGTCATGGCTCCGTGACTCAAACCATTGATTTGAAGATTGTATTTAGGTTGTGGAATTCCCATTTCATCAAAAAACACTTCACTCATGTTGCTGTCATAATGCTGACCTGTATGCACAATTACCTCTTCAATTTCATTTTTTTCAGCAATGACTCTACTTAAAACTGCTGCTTTAACAAATTGTGGTCGCGCTCCGAGAATGGTTACTATTTTTTTCATATTTTAATCTGCCCTAAAATCTTTCGGGATTGGTTCAAGTTCTATTCGATTTTAGTTTTCGTTTTAATATTATAAGCCTTTAATCACATCAGCCAAGTTTTTTGTTAAATTTTTGCGATGATATTGATCAATGTTTTTAGATGCAACTTTCAAATTCCCTGCTTTAAATTTATGATAATAATCTACAATGGCTTTCTTTAAATTTTCTATATCATTAAAATCAATTACCAAACCTGAATTTGTGATTTCTATTATTTCTGCAACATCTCCATCTTTGGGTGCAATAGCCAATATGGGCCTCTCAGATTGTAAATATTCAAATATCTTACCGGTAATTATACCTTTAGCCGATGGCACATTGTTTACAGCCAATAATAAAACCTGAGAAGATCTTTGGTGTTTAAGCACCTTGTGATGTGGTAAATAACTAATAAATTGAACATTTTCCTCCAATTTATTCCCTTTGATACTTTTATGTACTTCATCAGCTGATTTTCCGATTAATTTCACTAGCAGATCAGAAGCAAATTCTGAATTCTCATTAACTATTTCAGCTAAAGCTTTCCATAAATTATTAGGATTCCTATCAGCATTCATCAATCCGATATGCGTTATTGTAAATTTTTCATCTAAATCTACCTCGACAGTTTCAGCATCAGTATCAAAACCATTACTAATTATATGAATATTTTTATTGAAAGCTTGATAATTTTCTTTCATTGTTTTCCCTACAACCATAACTGCATCAGCACTTTGAATAACCATTTTTTCTAAATCCAAATGTTTATTCTTTGACTTTTCTGTTAAGGGTAATTGATGAAAATAATCAATAGCTGTCCAGGGGTCGCGAAAATCGGCAATCCATTTTACAGGAAATCTTTTTTTCAATTCCAACCCAATCAAATGCATACTATGGGGAGGACCTGTTGTAATAATGGTATCGATTTTACTATTTTTTAAATAGGCTGTAAGATATTTAACCGAAGGTTTGATCCAAAATTTTCTTGCATCAGGAATAAAATAGTTAGCACGAATATATTGTAATTTTCTTTCCAAATAGGAAGGATTCGGATCTAAAAAACCGGCACTGGTTTGATGTTGTTTACTTTTGAGTTTTGAAAGCAAACTATTGGGTTCCCAAATAGGCCGTTTAAGAATTTCAATATCAGTTGGGATTTCATTTTTCAAAGTTTCATCGGTCAAAGCATATTCGGGCTTATCAACTGTATAGATAACTGGTTCTATACTAAAATTTTGTAAATACTTTACAAATTTCAACCAACGTTGTACGCCACTTCCACCTGCTGGCGGCCAATAATATGTGATGATCAATACTTTCAAATATCCATTTTTTCTAATTCATTATAAATCTCCACTAAATTACCGGAAACATTTTCCCAACAAAAATCATTTTCAATAAAGTTTTTTCCATTTTGACCAAGTTCCTTTCTCATTGCATCGTTTTTGTATAGTTCAAATATTTTTTTTGCAAAATCTACTGCATTTTTTTCCTGATGCACCAAGCCGCTTTTTGTTCTTTCAATTAGATTTTTCTGGGCAGTAGCATCACTTACTAATAGCGGCTTTCCAAAACTCATATACTGAAAAAGTTTATTTGCATAAGTTGTATCATGATGTACGTTTTTATATAATGGAGATATTCCAACTGAACTTGATTCAATATAGGAAGGAAAAAGGCTTTCATCTTGCCAACCTTCCATTCCTATGAAATTTTCTAATTCAAGATCCCTTATTTTTTTCTTTAAAATTTCATCTGTCGAATTTTCGCCAACAATAACCAGTTTTAAGTTTGCCTTTTCTTCAGGCAGGTTCTTGATCATGCGTTTTAAAATTTCAACCGCTTCTATGGCTGTCAATAAGCCACGACGTAATCCTGTATCACCTAAGTAGAGAATTACAAATTTATCTTTATATTTTTCTGTTACGCTTTTCTTGAGAATTGCATTAGCATAGAATGATCTTTTAACAGAATTTGGAACAACTACAATTTTGTCATCTTCAAGGTCTACCCTAGCCATAATCTCGTCTTTAGCTTCTTGGGTAACTACAATTACTTTTTCAACTTTCTTAATAAATTCTTCTTCCTTCTGTTTCCATTTTACCGGAGAGATCAAAAGCTTACCAGGATATTTTTGCAAATGTGGATATAGCTTCATGATCTCAGGCCTATTTTCATGCAAATCCAAAACAAGTGAAATATTCAGTTTTTTATTCGCTTTAAAAACCGCTCCGGCTATGACCAGGTCATGAATATGTACCACTTCGATCTTATTTCCAATTAAAAAATGAGTGATCTTTTTAGCCATGATATTCGTATAGAATGGAAAAGTATAAGCTAAAGCCGATAATTTGTATTCAAATTTATTAGAAATATATCTTTTTACTTGAATTTTACTAATTATTTCAAATTCAGGTTCATCACGATATTTTAAACAGAATAAAAAAACCTGATGCCCTTGTTCAATTAATGCTTCAGCCTCATTTTCTACCCTGGGATCGGGTGGAAAAGTTTTATCTAAAATCATTCCTATTCGCATAATTCCAATAAACTATCTTTCTGCATAAACAGCATAATAACGTGGAGTATATCTTCTCAAAATTGGTCTGAATCCTATTTTATTGATAGGGCTTGTCCATTTTTCAGTTTTTTTAATTTTCCAACCTGATTTTTCCAGAAGCCAATCAAACTGCCAATCTTCAAACTCATGAAAATGCCTATCCCAAATGTCCGTATTACTTCTATAAGCACTTGCAAACCATAATTTTAAAGGTACTGTTGTAATCAATTTTTTGGCCTTTATTGCATTGAGAACATTAAAAGGTGCTGTTAAATGTTCAAAAATCTCAAAAGAAGTAACAGCATCTACCTTAAATTTCTTTACATTCTTGAAATCAAAATCAAGATCTTCTCCATGAGTATTAAAAACTTTATACCCATAAGTTTCCAATATTTCACTCAATTCATTTCTTACGCCCAGATCTAAAATACTGGCAGGAGCCGGAAGTACAGTTTGTAAAAACTCAATAGTATGATTATATCTTTTTTTAGGAGTTACTTTGTACATTTTTTTTCCTTTCTTTAAAATACCAACCTAAAGGTATAAAGATTAACAATGCATAGGATACTAAAGTTATTTTATTTCCGGTTTGAATAATCCTTGGCTCGAATTTAAAAACTATCGTGTGGTCCCCTTTCGGGATAATCATGGCGCGCAATACATAATCAGCTCTAAAATGAGAAACTATATTACCGTCGATATAGGAATTCCATCCGTTCTTATAATACATTTCTGAAAAAACCGACAACTGGTCAACATTTGAGTTACTGTTATAAGTCAATTCATTAGCCTCATATGTAACAAGTTGAATACTTGCTGTAGAATCATTTTGAAAATTAAAATTTTGAATTTCATTTTTGTAATCAGAGTTTATTACAGCGAGACTTTTAGTATCTATACTATCCAGTGCTTTAATTTCTTCATCAGCAGTATCTACATATTTCACACTTTCTACAAACCAGGCGTTACCATTGGCTTCCTCATTAAGCTGAACATTTTCACGGTTATTATCATCAGGAAAAATGATATATTTCGTATTTAGCATATTTAATACGTCAATGTTATTTCTTGCTATTTGAAAATCGTATAATTCCTGATATCTTCTAGGTTTTGCTGCGTGATACCCTCCGACAGAGTTATGATAAAAGGAAGTACTACCATCATTCATTGGGTTTACCATAAAATTTAAAACTCTGTAATGACTCTTATCCTTTCTAATATCGGCATCTGTTTCCGACATCACAAAAGGTTTTTCCAATTGTGCAGCAGAAATAAAATCATCATTATTTACATATCTTTTTGCTATGCCAACCATATCTATCAGGACCAATACTAAAAAGGCTCCTAAAACCACATTCTTATTGATCTTCTTTTCTAAGAACAACCATAATACACATGCTGTACCCACTACTAGTATCAAAGACCTCAAACTATCCTGAAAAAATATTGTTCTCCTGTCTTCAATAATTATAGCACTAAAGCCTTTAAGCATATTTTCAAAACCAGGATCTCTAAAACTTTCAAATGAAAATAAACTTGTACCGGCAGCAGTAAAAATCAAAGCTATACCGCCAACAATAATACTCGTAAATTTAATTGCTTTCCATTTCTCTTCTTTACTTACTTCATTATCAAAGAATCTTTGAACAGCAATAATTCCAAGCAATGGTACTGCCAATTCTGCAATTACTTGAATAGAAGAAACCGCTCTAAATTTATTGTACAACGGTACATAATCAATAAAAAAATTGGTTAACAGATCAAAGTTCTTACCCCAGCTCATCAAAATGGAAAAAACGGTAGCGGCAACCAACCATTTTTTCAAATTGTTCTTTACTAAAAACATACCTAAAACAAACAAGAAGATCATTACAGCTCCTATATAAGCAGGCGCTGCAACAATGGGTTGATCTCCCCAATACATAGGTGCATTTTCGGCAAATCCTAAAGCTTGTTTTCTACCGGCTTTATCTTTTAAAAATTTATAAATATTTGAATCCTTGCCAAGATCTTCATTATTGGATCCACCCATAAATCTAGGAATAAACAGATCAAAGGTTTCTAAAATTCCAAAGCTGTATTCAGTAATATAATTCTTCGATAAACCAGAGGTTTTTTCTGCTGGTTTTCCATCGGGAGTAATTGTTAGTTCACTTCGACTTCGGGTACTATAAGCCGCATATTCTTTCGTTGCCATTAAACTTGTAGCATTAACACCAACAGCCAAAAGAACAGCTATTAATAATATACCCGTTTTTTTAAAAAAATCTGGCAGTTCCTTATTTTGAAAAGCATTGAATTTATATACTATTCCGAAAATAAGGATCATAAACATCAAATAGTAGGTCATCTGTGGATGACTTGCATTTATTTCCAAAGCCATTGCTATCGCAGTTAATACAAAACCCTGTAAATATTTATTTTGAAATACCATTAAAATTCCAGCTAGAACCAATGGCATATAAGCTATAGCATGTGCTTTTGCATTATGGCCAACGCCCAATATAATAATGAAGTAAGTTGAAAATCCAAAAGCTAATGACCCAATAATCGCAAGTTTCCACTCAATTTTTAAAACCAGCAATAAAACAAAAAAACTGAGAAAATACAAAAAAAGATAATCTGCTGGTCTTGGTAAAAACCGCAAAACTCCATCTACTTTCTTCATATAATCATTCGGATAATAAGTGCTTAATTGATATGTTGGCATTCCACCAAAAGCTCTATTCGTCCAATATGGCTCTTCTCCATGCTCTGATCTAAACTCTTTTACTTCTTTAGACATACCTCTGAAATGAGCTATATCATTTTGAAACAATTTTTTCCCTTCTAAAACCGGTGAAAAATAAGCCAGGGAAACTATAACGAATGTAAGTATTGCAACAAGGTATGGGATTATGCTTTTTATATTCATGTGCAATTGTTGTTATTTGTTATTTGCGATTTGTGATTTGTGATTTGTGATTTGTGATTTGTGATTTATTCATCTACGTCTTCATAATCAATATATTCACCGACATTTTTATTACTTTCTTTATTTGAAATCGGCTTTTTATCAATTATTGTTTCTCCTTCTTTTCTGTTATCATTTGTTTCTTGATACCCTTGCTGTTCCCTCACTTTTTGCTCAAAATTCTTCACCATCTTTTGAAAAAAAATCGGAAAAACATATCTTCCAATTAATTTCAACCCATAATATATCAGAATAATGTACGAAATGGTTAACAAAAACCCTGTAATCGATGCTTCTTGCATGTATAATAAATTTAATTTTCAAAAGTAACAATTTGATTGCAAATTCAACGTTTATATAATGAAAAACTTATTTTTGATTCTTTTATAAAGTAAAATATGAAGTCCCTCTTAACGTCCTTTTTCCTCCTGTTCTTTATTCAGATGAGTCTTGCTCAATACACTGAAGTAATCAATTCAAAAAGACCAGGTTTTTCTGATAGTCCGTACAGTGTTGGTACAAAAGTTTATCAAGTTGAAGGTGGATTATTTTACAAAGATGTAGGAAATTATTTATATTGGGATTATGCTACAGATCCACCAACAGAGAACAATTATAGTTCAAAAGCTATTGGAACCGATATCACTTTTAGAACCGGTCAGTTTTTTGAACGATTAGAATTTGACCTGGACCTCGTTTTACAAAACGAAAATAGAGATTATACAAAACCTTCAGTATATTCCGAATCAGGTTTTGGCTTAAGTAAATTAACTCTTGGTGCAAAATATTTAGTGTATAAACCTGAATATACCGATAAATCCAAAGAAATTAGGAGTTGGAAAGCCCGTCAAAGTTTTGACAAAAAAAGATTGATCCCGGCTGTGGGTGTTTATGCAGGACTTAACACAAATCTTTTAAATGAAATGTACAAAAACCCTGATGGGATTAGTGCCAGATTCGCCATATTTACCCAAAATGATTTGAGCAACAGATGGATTGTATTGACTAATTTTATAATGGACAAGGTTTTTACGGATGAATTGGAAAACTCTTTTATTTTAACAACTACCTATGCTTTAACTGAACAATGGTCGATATTTGGTGAAGGGCAAGCTTTTTTTAGATCTCAAAAAAGTGTACCAAATGATTACCAATTTGGAGCAGGTGGAGCCTATTTGATCAATCCTGATATGCAAGCAGATTTTTCAGCCAGAATGATACTTGATGAACGCGGGGACAATACTTATTTAATCGGTGGCGGAATTTCTTGGCGTTTGGATCGACATAAAGATCAAATTGTAAAAACTAAAGGTGATAATAATGAACCACTCTTAGAACAAGACAAAAAAGGTTTTTTCAATACCATTACATTTGGATTATTTGCCGGGAAAAAGTCTAGCAAAAACACAAATATGCGTAACGTCAAAACTTCAAAAGTTAAAACACGAAGTTTAGAGCCTCCTGTAAATAAAAAAGCTCAAAAAGCCAGAAAAAAACAAAACAAGAAACTTGTTAAGCAGCAAAAGCAAAAAGAAAAATCTCAAAAAAAATATAATAAAAAAGCCGAAAAAGTTAAAGATTAAAACTAAAAGTTTAATTTTGACTGATGATTACAATTAAAGAAGTTACTACAAAAAAGGGGCTTAAACAATTTGTTAAATTCCCTTTTACGCTTTACAAGAATAACGAATACTGGGTACCTCCTATAATAAGTGATGAAGTTGAAAGTTTTGATATAACTAAAAACCCGGTTTTTGAGCACGCTGATGCTCAATTTTTCCTTGCCTATAAAAATAATGAAATAGTTGGCAGAGTTGCAGCTATAATTAACTGGACAGAGGTCAATGATCAAAAAATAAAAAAAATGCGTTTTGGTTGGTTTGATTTTATTGATGACCCGTCCGTTTCAAAAGCCTTGCTTAAAAAAGCTAATGATATAGGAAAACAAAATAATTTAGAATTTATGGAGGGTCCTGTGGGCTTTTCAAATATGGATAAAGTAGGTATTTTAACTTATGGTTTTGATCAAATAAGCACTATGATAACATGGTATAATTACCCATATTATGTAAATCATTTAGAAAACTTAGGATATGCAAAATCTCAAAAATTTATTGAAACCTATTTTTATTTTAAGGATGTTGAAATCAAAAAATATAAACGTTTTGCCGAAATCATTAAAAAACGTTATGAATTGAAAGCACTCAACTTCAAAACTTCAAAACAAATAATGCCCTATGTTGAAGAAATGTTTGATTTATTCAATAGTTCTTATGATAAGCTACCTTCTTTTGTACCAATTTCTAACAAACAAAAGATTTATTTTAAAAACAAATTTATAAGTTTCATAAATCCTGAATACATTAAATTTATAGTGGATAAAAATGGGAAACTCATAACATTTTCTATAACCATGCCTTCCTTTGCCCAAGCTTTGCAAAAAGCGAATGGTAAATTATTTCCAACCGGATTTATTCATCTGTTAAAAGCAAAAAAATACTCTAAAGATGTTGTTTTCTTCCTAATCGGAATATTACCTGAATACCAGAGAAAAGGAGTAACAGCCATTGTTTTTGATGAATTTTTCAAAACATATAAAGAAAAAGGAATTGTAAAAACCATAAGCACCCCTGAATTAGAAGAAAACAAAGACATACAATTGATATGGAAAGATTTTAAGCCTGTCATTTATAAAAGAAGAAGTACTTATAAAAAAGATCTTGTGTAGATGAGAATTTGTAGTATTCAATAACAATTATCTAATTGACTTAATAAGAAAAAGCTTTTCAAAATTTAATTATTTACGCTCATTTTTAATCTTAATTTCTCATTTTTGGATTGTGTGAATAATTTCATCGCTGCTATTTACGGCTACTGCCTACTTTTTTCTACTTTTACCTTTTTACTCTAAACTTACATCGATGCAACTTTTTTTTAATCCTGACCTATCAGATAAAACAACAAGCTTTACTTTTAACAAAGAGGAAAGTCGACATATTATTCGAGTTTTACGAAAAAAAGTAGGTGATGATCTGCAAATTACCAATGGCAAGGGTTTATTATTCGTTGCCAGGATCACAAGTGCTACTGACAAAAAATGTTCGGTAAATATTGAAAGGGTTGAAAAAAAACAAAAACCATGGAATTATTATTTACATATTGCTATTGCTCCAACCAAATTGAATGATCGTTTTGAATGGTTTCTCGAAAAATCGACAGAAATTGGTATTGATGAGATCACCCCAATTATATGTGACAATTCAGAACGGAAAGTTATCAAATTTGACAGATTGCAAAAAGTGATTGTTTCTGCAACCAAACAATCTTTAAAATTCCAACTTCCTAAATTGAATCCCCCAGAGAAGTTTGGAGAATTCATAAAAAAAGATTTTCATGAAACTAAGCTAATTGCTCACTGTGAAGATTCAGGTAAAAATTCACTAAAAAAATTGATCCAACCTAAACAAAGTGTTTTAATTTTAATTGGACCTGAAGGTGATTTTTCTCTTGAAGAAATTTCTAAAGCCTTGCGGCATAATTATATTCCGCTATCTTTGGGAGAAAGTAGGTTACGAACAGAAACAGCAGGTATTGTAGCATGCAATACTGTCTCAATAATCAATGAATAAATATGAGCTATATTTTAAGCTATCTTTATAAAATCCACCTGAGATCAAATAGTTTTTTTATTCTGTTTTTCTTTTTACTTATTTTTTCAAACTTTCATTTAAATGCACAACAAATTGCAATTTTAAAATATGAAGGTGGTGGAGATTGGTATGCAAATCCTACAGCATTACCTAATTTAATAGCTTATTGCAATGAAAATATTCATACTAAAATTGATGACAAACCAAAAACAGTTGAAACTAGCAGTAACGATATATTCAACTATCCGATCGTTTTTTTGACCGGTCATGGTAATATTTACTTTTCAGAGGAATCTTCTCAGAATTTAAGGAACTATTTGATTTCAGGTGGATTTTTACATATATCAGATAATTATGGATTGGATAAATATATTCGAAAGGAAATGAAAAAAGTATTTCCAGAATTGAATTTTCAAGAAATACCTTATGATCATCCGATCTATCATCAAAAATATAATTTTAGTATCTTACCAAAAATTCATGAACACGACAACAAACCTGCACAAGGGTTTGGCTTATTTTACAAAGGAAGGTTACTGTGTTTCTATGATTTTGAAAGTGATTTAAGCGACGGTTGGGAAAATAAAAATATTCATCATGACCCGAATGAAATAAGGATAAAAGCGTTGCAAATGGGAGCAAACATCATTGAATTTGCCTTTAAAAATTAATTATTGTTTACATTATACTAAAACAGAATGATCCAAAATATTGATGATATCCAATTAAATTTTAATTCTGATAATTTATGGCTGATTAATTTAACTTTGGCTTTGATAATGTTTGGTGTCGCTTTAGATATCAAAGTAAGTGATTTTACCAACCTGTTAAAATCACCAAAAGCTGTAATCGTTGGAATCATATCTCAATTCATACTCATACCATTAGTTACATTTATTTTGATCATCATTATAAAACCACCTCCCAGCATTGCTTTGGGGATGATGATGGTGGCTGCATGTCCTGGTGGAAATATTTCAAACTTTATGACCAAACTGGCAGGTGGTAATGCTGCATTGTCTGTTAGTTTAACAGCTTTTGCTTCATTTGCTTCTCTGATAATGACACCTTTAAACTTTGCCGTTTGGGGAAGTTTTTATGAACCCACATCAGTGATTTTAAGATCCGTAAAAGTCGATCCAGCAGAAGTTGCGAAACTTATACTTTTAATTTTGGGAATACCTCTGGTCCTTGGAATGCTTGTCAATTATTATCGTACGAATTTTGCTTCAAAACTATCTAAAATTTTAAAACCCGTATCTATACTGATATTTTTAGCATTCATTATCGTAGCATTTTATAATAACTTGGATATATTTATGGAACATATCCATTATGTTCTATTTTTAGTTTTGCTGCATAACGCTGTTCTACTTCTAGTTGGATTTAATTTTGCTAAACTTAACCGGTTATCCTATTTAGATCAAAAGACGCTTAGTATTGAAACCGGAATTCAGAACGCCGGCCTCGGATTAATGTTGGTTTTTTCGTTTTTTAGCAATCTCGGCGGAATGGCATTACTAGTTGCTTTTTGGGCTATTTGGGATATTGTTTCTGGTTTATTAATAGCTTATTTTTGGTCGGAGAAATCAGTGAAAAAAGTTAAAACATGAAACTGCTCTGGTATTATTTTGTCAAATTATATATGCGCATAGGTTTTGCTTTTTATTACAAAAAGCTTCTCTTAGTGGGAAAGGAGAATATTCCTAAAAACAAGGCTGTTCTGTTTGTTTCCAATCATCAAAATGCACTAATTGACCCTCTACTTATTGCTGTAACCAATTCAAGAGTGACTCATTTTTTGACACAGGCCGTGGTGTTTAAAAATCCAATCGTTAAGAAATTGTTATTTTCAGTAAATATGATCCCAATATACAGGATCAGAGATGGAAGAAATTCTGTTTCTCAAAATGATAAAATTTTTGAATACTGTTATCAATTATTAAACAAAAAACAGGCAGTACTTATTTTTTCAGAAGGCAGTCATAACATTCAGCGAAGGGTTCGTCCCTTAAATAAAGGTTTTACACGAATTGTATTTGGTGCAATAGAACAAAACCCCGTTTTGGAAATTGACATTATCCCGATTGGTATAAATTATAGCAATGCCAAACGATACGCCAGTAATGTTAGTATATATTACGGAAAACCAATATCAGTAAATCAATTTTGGGAAAAATTTGATAAGATTGAATCAACCAATGCATTAAAAAATGAAGTTAGTGACCAAATGAAAAAACTAACTGCTCATATTGAAGATAGTAGCAAACATGATGAAATTGTTACCTATTTT
>Ga0209013_10000634_pt1 | contig 31809 bp, 32 predicted proteins | sample Cruoilmetagenom2_FD_187291 | JGI IMG/M metagenome (GOLD analysis project Ga0209013, IMG submission 187291) | Oil polluted marine microbial communities from Coal Oil Point, Santa Barbara, California, USA - Sample 2 (SPAdes) (version 2) | ecosystem: Environmental > Aquatic > Marine > Oil seeps ...
TAAATGGCTGAACCCGAAGAGATGTATCAGTGCCAGACCACTAGTTGCGGATATATTTACAATCCTGACAAGGGAGACCGAAAAGGGAAAATTCCCAAAGGAACGCTATTCGCCGACCTGCCGGACGACTGGAAATGTCCGGTGTGCGGTGCGGGCAAGAAGATGTTCAAACCCCTTGCTGGACCCGGTTCAGTGTTGGCCGGCGATTAAATATCATTAAATGGACATAGATTCTCATTGAACAAACAAAAAAATTGTTAACAGAAAAGGAGTTTAAAATGGATAAGTACGTATGTACGATTTGCGGCTATGTTTATGACCCGGAACAAGGGGATCCTGACAATGATGTTGCACCAGGCACAAAATGGGAAGATGTACCCGATGATTGGGAATGTCCGGTGTGCGGCGCATCAAAAGATGATTTTGAAAAAGAATAATTAAAAGGCTGGAGGAAGATGAGACCTGTAAAAATAGCAAATGGAGTTTATGATGTCGGCGTAATCGATTGGAATATAAGGGATTTTCATGGATATTCTACATATCGGGGGACCACTTACAACGCCTTTTTGATTGTAGATGAAAAAATCGCACTGATCGATACCGTCAAGAAGAATTTTTCCGATCAACTCATCGAGAACATTTCCAAAATCGTCGACCCCAAAAAAATCGACTATGTTATCAGCAATCATACCGAAATGGACCATTCCGGCGGGTTGCCGAGGATCATGCACAGAGTCGGTGAAGACAAGCCCCTATATTGTTCAAAAATGGGTGCAAAAAATCTTGCCCGGCATTTCCCCCGAAAGTGGAACTACCATGCCGTGGGAAGCGGTGAAGAACTGAGCTTGGGAAACCGGACCCTCACGTTTCTTGAAACCCGAATGCTTCACTGGCCGGACAGCATGTTTACCTACTTGAAAGAAGACAAAATACTCTTTTCCAGTGACGGCTTTGGCCAGCATTATGCCGGACATGAAAACTTCGACGATGAGGTCGGCGATGAGATCATGAAGCATGCCAAAAAATATTATGCAAACATTCTACTGTTGTATTCGCCGCTGATACTCAAGCTTATCGACACGGTTACGGAACTGGGCATTGAAATCGACATGATTTGCCCGGATCATGGAATCATCTGGCGGAAAGATCCGGGTAAAATCATTTCCGCCTATGCCAGATGGGCAAAACAGGCGCCGAAAAAAAAGGCGGTGATCATTTACGATACCATGTGGCACAGCACAGAAACCATGGCCGATGAGATTGCCGCGGGAATCGCCGATGAAGGCGTCAGTGTAAGGCCGATCCACATCCGAAGTTCACATCGCAGTGAAATTATGACGGAGGTTCTGGATGCCGCTGCCGTAATTGTGGGATCGCCAACCCTAAACAACCAGTTATTTCCAACTGTAAGCGACTTTCTGACGTATATGAAAGGACTGAAACCGATCAACAAAATCGGCGCTGCATTCGGGTCATACGGCTGGAGCGGTGAGGCGGTCAAGATGATCAATTCAGCGCTTGAGGACATGAAGTTTGACATCATAGATCCGGGAGTCAGACTTCAGTATGTACCGGATAAGGAGGGGTTGAACGCCTGTTTCGAGCTTGGCAAAAAAATCGGAAAAGCGATCGCTGATCAAGCATGAAAGTACCTGTCGTTGATTTGAGTCGATGCAGTTTATGTGGCGCATGCATCGAGGTGTGTCCTTCTGTCTTTAGACTCAACGATGTCGGGTATATTGAAGTAACCGAACGCATCTCATATCCTGAAATCGAAGTCGACGAAGCCATAAAATATTGTCCGGAAGATTGTATTTACTGGGAAGACGCCTAACCAGTGCCCATCCACGAATCCAAAATGAACACGATGGGTGTCCAATTCAGAAATGAACATTTTTTGTCCTGATCAAGGCCGCACAAGGGTTTACGGTGAGGCGTACGCCTGTACACCGCAGCCGGAAACCCGCGGAGAACGCCGAGCAGGGCAAAAAGGGCCATTTATGGATGGACACTAACCAGGAATTCTCAACCGGTGAATAAGGCGTTGCCCCGGTTCAAGGGGCTGGGAGTCGAACGGGCAAACATTTCATTGGGCAGGGAAGCAGGCAAACGACAGACGGAATATGGGCGGCAGGAAACTCAAAAAGAAAATCCTCGAGCTTCTAAACGATAATCCATTCGAAACAAGCCTCGATAAGATTTGCCGATTCCCGCCACGCCAGGCTGTCAACCCGCTGTTTTCCTTCTTTTATCACTCAGACGAACGGGTCAAGTGGCGTTCGGTTACGGCAATGGGGGCCGTGGTCGCCCGCCTCGCTCAGCAGGACATCGAATCTTCCCGCGTCGTCATGCGACGCCTGATGTGGAATCTGAATGATGAGTCCGGAGGAATCGGCTGGGGCGCCCCTGAAGCCATGGGAGAAATCATGGCCCGTCATGAAAAACTGGCTGAGGAGTATGCCTCCATACTGGTTTCCTACATCAACCAAAACGGCAACTTTATCGAGCACGAAATTTTGCAAAGGGGTGTGCTCTGGGGACTGGGAAGACTTGCTTACGCCCGGCCCCAACTCGTTGTAAATGCCGCCGCTTTCCTTCTTCCGTTTCTGCGCTCAAGCGATGCCATCCATCGCGGACTTGCCGCCTGGGTGTCCGGTGCTTTATCTTCGGAAATCACGACGCCCTTACTCCAAGATCTGGTTGCAGATGAAGCGAGGATAACAATCTTCATCAATATGAATCTGGTGGAAAGTACTGTCGGCAAACTGGCACAAGAAGCACTTGCCGGAACAACCCGGATTTCTCTTGAAAAACAGCGATCAAAAAGGCAAGCCGTTTCAAAACCTCCCGGTGAGTGATTTTTGAGTCTTTTGCCGAAAAGTGTTTAGCGAAGCGGCGCGTTTTGAAACGGCTTATAGAAACACCTTAGGATATTAAGAATTCTATCCAATTCGACAGAGGAAATTTAACCATGAATGAACGTTATAGCAACCCGTATTTAATCGGTGTTATACTGGGACTGATCCTGCTTTTTTCCTTTTATACCATGGGAAGGGGCGTGGGATCGTCCGCCTCATTTGCAAGAATAGCGGCTGAAAGCGTTAAACTGGTGGCACCCGACCATGCAAAGGCCAACATATATTTTGCAAAATATATGCGTGGCGGAAAGTCTCCGCTCATGGCATGGCTGGTTTTTTTGACCCTGGGCGCTGCTCTCGGCGGCCTGTTCTCGGCATTTATTGCCAATAGGATCAAAGGAGAAGTGGCGCGGGGGCCTTCCATAGGCGTGGCAGTCCGACTGTGGCTTGCTTTGGCGGGGGGTGTCCTCTCCGGATTTGCCGCTCGGCTGGCCAGGGGCTGCACCAGCGGCCAAGCCCTTACCGGGGCTTCGGAACTGGCATTCGGCAGCTGGATTTTTATGTTGTGTATCTTTGCCGGTGCCTATGCAATGGCCTACTTTTTCAGAAAGGAGTGGCTATAATGGGACCGCTTTATAAATTGGGATGGTTTGATTTTACCTATAGCCTCCAACTGGCTGCACTCATCGGCTTTTTTTTCGGCTTTGTACTCGAAAGGGCGGGTTTTGGAAACCCCAGAAAGCTCACAGCGATTTTTTATCTCAGAGACTTTGCGGTCCTCAAAGTCATGTTTACCGCCATCGCTGTCTGCATTCTTGGACTGCTCTATTTTTCAGTTTTGGGATGGATAGATCTTGGCCGTGTCCATATCCTGCCGACCTACATCTGGCCCCAGATTGTGGGAGGATTACTTCTGGGTGCCGGTTTTCTCATCGGCGGCTACTGTCCAACAACATCGGTGGTTGCCACGGCATCGGGAAAATTGGACGGGGTGATTTTTATTTTAGGGATGGTTTTCGGCTCTTTGATCTTTGCCCTGGTGTTCCCTTTGATCGAGGGGTTTTATACTTCCGGTCACATGGGGACAGTCCGCCTCCCGGACATCCTGAATATCAACTCCGGCATCATTGCGTTTCTGATATGTTTAATGGCCGTCGGCGCGTTCTGGATCGCCGAAAAGACAGAAGGAAAATTCGGAGACAAAGAGACGCTCCCCGTCGGCTCAGCCAAGATCAAGCGAACCGGGGCAACCCTCCTTATTCTCCTTGGTTTAATTCTCGCTGTTATCAATCCGGATCGACCTGTGTACAGCAAATCATCCGTTCCCGCTATAACATCCAAAGAGACGGAAAAAATTGAACCGGTCGCGCCAACGGCAGACATCCCTTCTTCAAACGAATTCAAGATCGTCGACGACGAGGGTTGTTAGCCTGGAGTTATCATGATCGGGGGACACAAAAGAATGAAATGGACGTCCGAGGCGGAATCTGAAATTAAAAAGGTACCTTTTTTTGTTAGAAAGCGGGTTCGAGCGCGGATCGAAAATGAAATATCGGCAGCCGGGAAAAAAATTGTGTCCCTAACCGACGTCAAAGCCGCCCAGACTCGATTTTTGTCGAAAATGAGTTCGGAAATCAAAGGGTATCAAATCGACACGTGCTTTGGATCCAGCGGATGTCCCAACCGGGCAAACAACTGCGAAAGCCTGTTTCAAAAGATCGAAGCGCTGCTTAAAAAAGAAGATCTTTTGGGCTTTTTAAAAGAACAGGTTAAAGGTGATCTCAAATATCATCATGAATTTAGAGTGACATTGGCCGAATGCCCCAACGCCTGTTCCCAGCCTCAAATTAAGGATGTCGGGATCATCGGTGCTGCCATCCCCGAAATCAGCGAAGAAGAATGCACACTTTGCCAAGCGTGTGTCGAGGCGTGCATTGAAAACTGTATTGTCCTCGACACCTCCAAGAAGGCACCGGAAATCGATCATGACCGGTGTCTGAAATGCGGCCGCTGTATGGATGCTTGTCCATCCGGGACCATCATAACAAAAGAAAAAGGATTCCGGGTTCAGCTCGGTGGAAAACTGGGCAGGCATCCGAGGCTTGCCATAGAACTGGACGGCGTGTTCAGCGAGAAAGAAGTCCTCGACATCGTCAAGAGAAGCATTGCGTATTACAAGCAACACAGCAAACATGGCCGAAGGTTTGCGGAAATATTCGACCCCTCGGATTTCAAACCGGACAACTTCCGGGGCCCTTGAATTGCAGCAGTGAGCCCCAGTGAAACATGATTTCCCCGGGCGAATGTTCAGAAAATTAAAATGATGGGTTGTTAGGTGTAAGGGAGAAAAATTAGGGTGCCTGCCGGGAGTCGATCAAAGTCCTCTATTTTATCACCGCCCATCAGTGTTTTGGAGGGCAGGTAGTAGATCGTTTTTCGATCTTTGTATTTGGAACCGGCGATGCGGTAGGCGGATCGATCTTTATAAAGCGTGTAAGGGCCTCGGTAACCGACGATGAGCCTTGTTTCGGTCGGCAGATCATCCCAGTCGGATATGGTCGACCCGAATTTTATTCGGCCTGACGGCAGAAAATAAATGGTCGTTTTCAGATTATACGCTTTGCCGGCAAACGACCATGCCGTGAGACTGCCCGATATGGTTTTTACGGGACCGTCGCTTCTTTTCAAAAAAACGCTGTTTTCCTGATTGAGCAGCACGACGGTTTTGGCAGGTATTCGGTTCCAACCCATGTTTTCAGAAATTTTATCGCCGGTATATATTTGACCCCCTGGAAATTTGTAGACCGTTGTCCGACTGTCGTAATCTTCCCCGGCGATGGACCAGGCGGTGTTGCGCTTTGAGATGACGTTGGCGTCTTCGGTTTTTGCATAATATCCCCGCCGACCATAATACACTTCGGCCAACTGAAGGTCTGCCAAAAGTCGCCTGGATCGCACATCGGGATCATAGGTCCAGGTCGGCCCCAGTTCGGCTTTGGCGCGAATAAAATTTTTTGCACAGCGTTTTCGTCCCCGGTGGCTTTTTTTGAACCACCGGTTTCGCTTCCCGTAGGCCACCTGGCTGTGGGTCAGGACGGCCCGGTCATCCAGGCCGTAAACCCCTTGTAAAATGTCGATCAATCTGCCCACGGACCGGTACTGGCTTTCGGAGATGGGTGCGTAATGATACCCCACCAATTCGATTCCAATGGAAATTTTGCTGATATCCGTCTCCCCGTTCCACATGCTGAGACCGGCGTGGTCCGCTTTGAATTTCTTGTCGAGAATGCGATACGTGCGTCCGTTTCGCGCAATCACATAATGGGCATGCCCGCCGGGGGTGGTCCGCCCGTTGCGCAAACGCTTTCCTTTTGAAACAACCCGCAGGGTCGTTTTAAGTCCAAGTTCCGAGGTATGGATGATAATATATTTGGTTCTTTTACGTTTGACCTTCTTAAAACCGGGGTTCAACCGCGAACGGGAATCCACAATGGATCGCTGAAAACTTCGGCGATCTGCTCGGTTGTATGCGGATGACAACGATGGAAAATTTAAAAGAAACCCAAGGAATAAAGAGGCCGCCAGTATTAATTGTTTATTGCACATTACCTATGATATATGGCATTCTAAAGTATTTTGCAAGGACTTGAATCTTAAGATCGATGCCCCGGACGGATTCGGTGCACGCCGAACAGCATCTCTCATGGAAGCTGTTTCAAAGGGATCCGGTCAGCCAACGCTTCACCTTATAATAAAAACTACCTTGGCGTAATTTTTTTTGAAGTTTAAGAGCGAATAATGGCTTGACTTATCTCCATACCATCTTATTATAAAACGATTCATGACGGCCTGTCTTTAATCGGCAGGCCGATTTTGTTCTGAAGAAAAGATCCATCTGCAGCGGATGTCGCTGCAGTTTAGCTCAAAATTTTAATCAGAAAAAAGGGCATCTCCCAATTTGTAAGGGAGTGTCCTTGTTTTTTTAGAAAGGAAATTCCTCATGTTTTATGCCCGACAGATACGCGCACTAAAGGAAAAAAAACGAGCAGGCAAGAACCGCAAAGATCACACCGGCTACATCCGCCGTCAAAGCGGCGGCCAGCGCATGCCGGACACGGCGAACCTGTACCGCGCCAAAATAAACCGCCAGCACATAAAAGGTCGTTTCGGTGGATCCCTGCAGGGTGGAAACCAGATATCCGGTGTAACTGTCGGGTCCGATGGCCGGGTCGTTGATGATGGAAGCCAGGATACCATAGGCCCCCGATCCGGAAAGCGGCCGCATCAAAGCCATGGGAAGGGCCTCGGCCGGAAGGCCGAAGCGGCCGGTAATGCCCCCCAAAGTCCCGACGATGGCATCCATGGCACCACTAGCCCGCAGCATATCCACAACCACAAGGATGGCCACCAGATAGGGGATAATGCGCAGGGCCACCCGGAACCCGTCCTTGGCGCCTTCGACAAACATTTCATAGACGCGCACGCGGCGCACAACGCCGAAGCCCAAAAAACCGACCATAAGGATCGGTATGATCCACGGCGATACGGACCGGCCGTAAACCACAGCAAGGGGTATCGACGCCACCAGAGCCGCGAGGGCCGCAAGGCTGACCCACAAGGGATATCCTTCGGCAGCGTCTTCCAGTGATACCGCCTCCACCTCGTCGTTTGGAGACGTCTGCTCCACTTCAGTTCCGGCTTTATTTTTGAAGGGAGCCAACTTCCCGTACAATTTGGCGGCGATCACGGCTACAATGGTAGAGCCGATTGTGGCAAACAAGGTAGTGGGCAAAATTGCGGCTGGATCTGAAGAACCGGCCGCTGCACGCAGGGCGATAACACCGGTGGGCAAAAGAGTCACGCTGGATGTATTGATGGCCAGAAACAAGGCCATGGAGTCGGTGGCCGTACCGTGTTGAGGATTAAGGGTGTCGAGTTCCTGCATGGCCCGGATGCCGAACGGTGTCGCGGCATTGCCCAGCCCCAGCGCATTGGCCGCAAGGTTTAAAATCATGGCGCCCATAGCTGGATGATCCGGCGGCACATCGGGGAACATTTTTACCATCAGCGGACGGATCAGCCGCGCTAAAATGGTGAGCATCCCCCCGGCTTCGGCCACCTTCATCAGCCCCAGGAACAGCGCCATTACGCCCACCAGGCCAATGGCCAGTTCCACAGCCCCGCCGGCCGATTCGACCATCGCCCTAGATAGGATTTCCATGGGCACGGGGCCGCCTTGGCCGGGGATAAAGAAAATTTGCTGCCAGCCGGCAAATAAAAATGCAATCAGAACGATTAGTACGAATATGACGTTCATGGACACCATTCCATTTATTTTTTATTTCCAAAATAAATGCCGCACACCAAACCTACCATATCTATCGACAGAATCAATAAAATTAACCCAGCCCGCCCGATAACCCAAAAAGCCGGATAAAATTAAAGAATGATCCTCTCCGCCGGCCCGTAGAGACGGGATCTTCGTCGAACTTCCTCAAGCGGACGGAGCATTGAAAATCATAATAATACAATCGATCCATTGACAACGGGCCTCTATCGCCGAGTGGCGGCAAACTGCTTGACACATATGGTCTAGTTATCTATAGTAATTTGTGTAGTGAGTAATGATCATTACCCGCTATGAAGGACTTTTCGACGACATTTCCCCTGAAACAGACGGTTCATTTTAGCATTCCAGTTAGGGAGCATATTTTGGTATGAATCGGAGGACCTTCCTAAAAATTGCCGGCATGACCAGCATAACCTTCGCTGCAGGCTGCACATCCAATCCTGAAAGTAGGCTCTTTTCCCCGGTCGAAGCTCCCGATGACATGGTACCGGGGGAAGCAAACTGGTACGCCTCCACCTGCCGCGAATGCCCTGCGGGCTGCGGCATCATCGCCAAAAACAGAGAAGGAAGAGTTGTAAAGGTTGAAGGCAACCCGTTACACCCGATCAATGCAGGCAAACTTTGCATGCGGGGCCAGGCGGCCTTGCAGGGAATTTACAATCCGGACAGAATCAAAACGCCCCTGCTCAAAGAAAAGGCTCAACTGCGACCCATTTCATTCTCCCAGGCAGAAGCCCTTTTACACGAAAAAGCGTCACAGGCCGTCCACAAGGGGCGGAATAAAATCTATATGTTGACAGAAGTAGTGGGTGAAAGCCTCTATACCCTTTTTACAGAATCATTACAGCGATGGAACTCGCCACCTCCCCTTGTATTTGAGCCCTATGCCTATGAGGCCCTGAAAACCGCCAATGAAAAAATTCTGGGGATTGAAGGCCTCCCCGCCTATCATATGGACAAAGCGGATGTACTGGTATCTTTGGGAGCCGATTTTCTGGAAACCTGGCTGTCTCCGGTGGAATATGCACGCAAGTTCAAGGCCATGCACGCCCTCAACCGCGGGCGCAAAGGGTTCTTTTGTCATATCAGCGCTTATCAGTCTTTAACCGGGGCCAACGCCGATCTGTGGCTGTCCTGCAAACCCGGAACCGAAGCCCATGTGGCAATGGGCCTGGTCCATCAGGCCATAACATCCGGCCGTGGAAAAAATCTGCCGGAATCCCTTCTTTCCACCATTAAACAGGTATCGTTACCATTCACCAAAGAAGCCGTTGTCCTTGCCTCCGGTATTTCGGCAGAAAATTTTGACCGGACGGCAACCCGCCTGACAACTGCGAAAAAACCCCTGATTGTCGGCCCTGGCAGCGCCTGCGGCAACGCCCTCCAAACGAACATGGCGGTGAATCTGCTGAACTTGATATTCGACCCCCAACTGATGCTTTTTGACTTCAAAGGACGACATCGAGTGGAAACGGCAGCCCGGCGATCTCAAGTTCTTGCCTTTTTTGAACGTTTGAATCAAGAACCGGTCGATCTGCTGCTGCTCAATAACACCAATCCGGTTTTTTCAATGCCATGGGAAAGCACGGTCATCGAAGCATTAAAACAGAAGCGCCTTTTCGTGGTCAGTTTTTCCAGTTTTATGGATGAAACCACAGCACTGGCCGATCTGGTGATTCCCACAAGACTTCCTTTGGAAACCTGGGATGAATACAGCGGCAGGCGCGGCATGGTATCCACGTTGCAGCCGGCCATGGGACATTTGACCGGGGCTCCCGGTATCGGAGACGTATTTTTACGCAGCGACGGCGCCAAAAAGCCCGATAATTACACAGAATATCTTTACCGCCATCTGGCGGAAAAGAGAAGACTTGAAAACACAAAGGCACGGATCCAGGCCATTCAGCAGGGCGGAATTTTCAACCAGAACCACCGAACCCCATCTTTTCAGCCCCCTGAAATCGAACCGTCTTTATTGCACGAAGCTTTTGACAATCTTTCGTTACCGTCTACATCCGAATTGACGTTCATGGCGGTTCCGTCGATCCGGTTTTTTGACGGCCGAGGCGCCAATCGACCCTGGCTGTGTGAGGTTCCGGATCCTCTGACCAAGATCGCCTGGCAAACACCCGTGCTGATGCATCCGCAGACCATGAAAACAAAAGGGTTGGCCCAGGAAGACATCGTTGAAATTCAATCTGAAACCGGTCGATTAAATGCACCGGTTTATGAAACCAAAGGGGTTCATCCCGGCAGCCTGGTGATGGCCATCGGACAGGGACATCAGGATTACGGCAGATATGCCGCCAGCATGGGAACGAATCCCATGGGACTGCTTCCTCCGGAAACGGAATCTGTTTCAGGCGGTCCTCTCTGTTCGACCAGCACCGTATCGGTCCGGGCAACCGGACGCACTGTAAAACTGGCACATACCGACGGCAGTCGGATCCAGCATGGTCGAAAAATCGCCCTCTCTGTTTCCCTGGATGAACTCGAACACGAAAAATCCCATGAAAAACACGGTTTGACCATGGAAGACTTTCCGTTTACCCTCCCCCTGCCCCAAGGCTACGATCCCCAACGAGATTTCTATCCCCCCCATGACCATGACACCTATCGTTGGGGCATGGCGGTGGATCTCGACAAATGCATTGGATGCGGCGCCTGTGCGGCAGCGTGCTACGCCGAGAACAACATCGGCGTGGTGGGCGTAGAACGGATTGTTCAAGGCCGTGAAATGGCATGGCTGCGGGTGGAACGTTATCAGGATCCTGAACGCGGGGAAAAAATTACGTTTCTCCCCATGATGTGTCAACACTGCGACAATGCACCGTGCGAATCGGTGTGCCCGGTGTATGCCCCCCACCATTCTAAAGAGGGCCTCAACAACCAGATTTACAACCGCTGCATCGGAACCCGCTTTTGCTCCCAGAACTGTCCTTACAAAGTACGGCGCTTCAACTGGTTCGACTGGGAACGGCCCGATCCACTGAGTTTGCAGCTGAATCCCAATGTCACCGTTCGCAGCAAAGGGGTCATGGAAAAATGCTCGTTCTGCATTCAGCGAATCAAGCATGCCCACGGCATCGCCAAAAATGAAAATAGAATGATAGAAGACGGCGACGTGGTTCCGGCCTGCGTGCAAACCTGCCCCACCGATGCCATCGTTTTCGGGAATTTCATGGACCCGAAAAGCCGGGTCAGAAAACAGGCATCGAATCCCCGGGCCTATCAGGTCATGGGATATCTGAACACCAAACCGGCCGTAATTTACCTGAAAAAAGTGATTCAGGAGATATAGGGATTTAAATTGAAAAAAAAGTGCCTAAAATTTGTTCACTTCACTCTGAACCACCTTTGGCAGGGCTGAAGAATAATTGCCCGACCCAGGCAGCTATGTTTTTAGACATGAAGATAAAATGAACGAACTGACATTTGCAAAAATAGATCAGACCGTGCTGGATACCCTGAAACCGCCGGATCGCAGTTACTGGCTGACCGTGGGGATATTGTTTGCAGGGGCATTGGCCGGAGCGGCCTGCTGGATCTACCAGATTTTAACCGGCATCGGCGTGGCCGGAATGAACAACCCGGTGGGCTGGGGAACCTACCTCATCAACTTTGTGTTCTGGGTGGGGATTGCCCATTCCGGAACCCTCATCTCCGCCATTTTACATCTGCTCAGAGCCGGATGGCGAAATCCCATTGCACGGGCTGCTGAAACCATGACGGTCTTTGCGGTCTGCATTGCCGGACTCTTTCCGTTTATTCACCTGGGCCGGGTTTGGCTGGTCTTTTATATGCTCCCCATCCCCAATCAGAGAAACCTGTGGCAGAATTTTCAATCGCCGCTGATGTTCGATGTCGTGGCCATCAGCACCTATCTTACGGTGAGTTCGCTGTTCTGGTACACCGGAATGCTTCCGGATCTTGCCATCGTGCGCGATCGCGCCACGGGAATACGCAAGAAGATCTTCACGGTGATCTCCCTGGGATGGACCGGCGCCCATGAGCAGTGGCGGCATTATGCCCGGGGATATCTGTTTTTTGCAGCCCTGGCGACACCGCTGGTAATTTCCGTTCACAGCGTGGTGTCATGGGATTTTGCACTGGCAGTTGTACCCGGCTGGCACACGACGATATTTGCACCCTATTTCGTGGCCGGCGCCATCCATTCCGGACTGGCCATGGTACTGACGCTCATGATTCCCATTCGAAAGCTCTTCCATTATGAGGAAATCATCACCGTCAAAGTTTTGGAAAGCGTTGCCAAAACCATTATTTTTACCGGCCTGATCGTGGGGTTTGCCTATGGCACGGAATTTTTTATCGCCTGGTACAGCCAAAATCCGGTGGAAATGGCCATCTTTAAATATCGACCCACCGGCGACTTCGCCCTCGGATTCTGGATCATGGTCGTCTGCAACACCATTATCCCCCTGCTCTTCTTTTTCAAAAAAATCCGGACGACTATTCCCTGGCTGTTCGTGATTTCGATATGTGTCAATATCGGTATGTGGTATGAACGTTTCGTAATTATTATCTCCAGCGTGAGCCGTGATTTTATCCCCCATGCCTGGGGCCTCTATTCACCGACGATGATCGAATTCGGTATCATGCTGGGTGCTTTTTGTCTGTTCTTTTTTTTCTTCTTGCTCTTTGTGAAACACCTGCCGTCGGTCTCGATGACGGAGATGAAGGAAACCGTCGAACAAGGAGCCGGCCATGGGGACTGAGTATCGGGTAATGGGTCTGTTCACCGACGAAAACCGGGCCGTATCGGCCATCGAGGCCATCAAGGATTCACCTTGGCCGCTGCGTCGGGTTCACAGTCCTGTTCCCAGCCATAAGATATCCGATGCACTGCGGTTGAAAAAGAGCAAGGTCGGCTATTTTACGCTGGCCGGCGGCATCGCCGGCTTTTTTGCCGGTTTTCTCCTGGCCGCATTTACCGCCTCTCAATGGAATCTCGTTGTCAGCGGAAAGCCGGTCATCGCGCTGGTGCCGTTTTTTATCGTGGGGTTCGAGTTTACCATTTTGTTTGCTGTTTTCGGCAATGTGGCAGGTCTCATCCATCAGATGCAGCTCCCCGAATTCACCGGGCTCGAGGAATATGATCCCCGATGTTCAGGAGAGCACTTCGGGATTCTGGCCGCCTGCAAAGCAGATGAGTTGGAAGGACTCAAAGCGTTTTTTCAAACCAGAGGCGGCGAAATAAATATTTTCTCAGAAAAACAAGAACACCAGTAAAGAAACCTGGCCCAGAGGGGATTTGCTTTATTTAAAGTTCATTGCCTTATTGAAATTTCAAATAACAAATCCCAAAAAACAAACAAATAACAATGATCGAAATTCAAAATCCCAAACAAAAAAAACAATCGCTTTGAAACGGTTTGGAATTTGGTGCTTGGGATTTGTGATTTAAGACGCTAAACTCCAAGGCAGAGCCGGGAAACTCTGACCTGGCCCAAAGGACCAGGCTTTTTTGGACAAAGTAAAATACCCGGGTCTGATTTACCCAAATAAACTTTTTGAGTGATATGCCGTCACATAACAACACAGCCGTTTTAAAGACAAAGCCGTGGGTTCTCATTTGTCTGTCCCTGATCATTATCGGCCTGGGGGCCTTTATTGTGGGACTTATGGGCCGGCACCCCGAAAGGGCTTGGCAGGCATATCTGATCAATTTTTTGTTATGGTCGGCCATCGCCCAGGGCGGTCTCCTTTTCTCTGTCGTCATGCACACCGTTAAGGCCCGGTGGAGCGGACCGTTGTCGAACCTTGCCGAGTCTTTTACCGCGTTTTTTCCCATTTCTTTCTGCCTTTTTTTAATTCTCTTCCTGGGGAGAAATGACCTTTTTCCATGGCTCCACCAGGATCTTCACGGTAAAGAGGTCTGGCTGAACATCCCGTTTCTTTTTATCAGAGATTCTGTGGGACTGCTGATCCTCTACGGTTTGGGATTTTTATATCTTTACCATGCCTTCTGGTTGAAACTGGATCGCTCCATATCATCCGGCAGAATCCGGACCTTTTTATACAAAAGGTGGGATCAACGCATCCCGGATGCCCAAACATGCAACCGCCGGATGACGGTTTTCGGCATTCTTTATATTCTCGCTTTTGCAATAATCCTGTCCCTGATCGGCTTCGATCTGGTGATGAGCATGGATCCCCACTGGTATTCCACCCTCTTTGGAGCCTATACGTTTGTAAAAGCATTTTATGTCGGCCTGGGAGGTCTCATCATCCTCGCATCGGCACTTCATCTGTATCCGGAAATCGAATTTAGGCTAAAACCGTCGAATTTCCATGATATCGGGAAACTCTTTTTTGCCTTCTGCCTGGTTTGGGCCGACTTTTTCTACGTCCAGCTGGTGGTCATCTGGTACGGTAATATTCCCGAAGAAACCGCCTACGTTATCGAACGAACCATGACCCCGCCCTGGAATTCTCTGGCCTGGTTTATCTTTATCATCTGCTTTATCATTCCGTTTTTCATTCTGCTGAACAAGAAGATCAAAACCAAACCTCAGTTCATGAGCATACTTTGCACCGTTGTTATCATGGGGATCTGGCTGGAACATCTTCTGCTCATTGGGCCGGCGTTAAATCCCCATGCTTCCGCCCTGCCCCTGGGCTTTCTCGACGGACTGATTTTCTTAGGATTTTCGGGTCTCATGGCACTGGCCGTTACCGTTTTTTTGAACCTGTTTCCCGAACTGCTCCGGGTTACCGACGGGAAGGTGACGTGATGGAAATGTTGATCACCGCCATCGCGATAATTTCGGTTCTGGTACTGGCCGTGATCGTCGGCACCGGGGGCAAGCCCATGCGGTTTATCACCGCTTTCGGTGAAACCCTATCTTCGTTGGCCAAGAACAGGGTTCCGCTCTTATGGACCGGACTTTGTGTATTGCTGATTCTGGGTTTTCTCTATTTTTTTTACATATCACCGGCAACTCGAATCGGTCCCGAACAGCCGATCCCTTTCAGCCACCGGATCCATACCGGTGTCAAGGCGATCCAGTGCCGCTTCTGCCATCCGTATGTGGAACGGTCGATTTATCCGGGAATTCCCCCGGTTGAAAAATGCCTGTACTGTCACAAATACATCATTGCCAATCACCCCTGGATCCAGAAGGAACATGAATATTTTAACACCCGGACGCCGACACCCTGGAAAAAAGTCTTCTATATTCCGGAACACGTCCTGTTCAATCATCAGCGACACATCAAAAAGGAGGTCGGATGCGAGAAATGCCATGGACAGATCGAGACCATGGATCGAATTCGGGGGAAACGATTCAAAATGGGATTCTGCGTTGAATGTCACAAAAGTAAAGGGGCCAATCTGGACTGCTGGCTGGCCTGTCACAATTGAGCGTATCTGAAATTCTGCAAGTTTTTGAAAATATATGAAATTATTTTAGGTTTGAACGCTTGCCGAGAATATGGAATAATGGAATACTGGAAGGTTGTTTTTAAAAAGGATAAAATCCATTTTTAATCTAATAGACTACACAAATTTTACAGTTAACATAACATTACATTATCCCGGAACCCATTATTCCAATATTCCAGCATTCCATCATTCCAATTGGGGCGATGCCCCAAACTTGAGGAGAAAGAATTGACCGACAAAACACCAACAATGCCGACGAATTACTTGACCGCAAAAGGCTTTTGCCTCACCTCGGCGTTCTGGATGGTTGTCGCCACCTCCATGGGACTCCTCGGCGCCACCGAACTCATGGCACCCGATCTGACCGAAAACATCGGCTGGCTCGTATTCGGTCGGATTCGGCCCATCCATGTCAATCTGGTGCTTTTCGGATTTGTGACACCCGGCCTGCTTGCCGCCGCCTTCTATTATGTTCCCAGACTGCTACGCACCGAACTTTACAGTGAAAAACTGGGCGTGATCACCGTTTTGGCGTGGAATTTTACCCTGGTCTTCGTCGTAATCAGCCTGGCCCTGGGATACACCCAGGGGAGAGAGTATGCTGAAATGATCTGGCCCATCGACATAATGATCGTCGCGGCGTTTTCCCTGGTCTTCGTCAATCTGATCATGACCGTTGCCCGGCGCAAAGAGCCGATCCTATATGTTTCGGTCTGGTATGTCTGCGCCGGTATCATTCTAACCGCAGTAACATTCAGCCTTGGAAACGTCATCTGGCGGCCCAGCAGCGGATCTCTGGTCGGCATCCCGGATGCAATCCTTCTCTGGTTCTACGGCCATAATGTTTTCGGTCTGCTGTTGACCCCCTTATCCGCCGGGGTGGCCTATTATGTAATTCCGAGGGCCTGCCGGGCGCCGCTTTACAGCCATACCCTCTCGCTGTTCGGTTTCTGGTCGCTGCTGGTCGTTTACACCCATATCGGAACCCACCATCTGCTCCAGGTGCCGGTGCCCACATGGCTCAAAGTCATTTCTATTGTGGACAGCATAGCCATGGTCATACCGGTTATGGCCTTTCTGATTAACATCTGGTACACGGCCAAAGGAAACCTCGGACAGATACATGCCGACATCGGCGCCAAATTTGTTTTTACCGGCACCATCATGTATTTCTTTGTGAGCATTCAGGGTTCCATGATGGCGCTTCCGGATGTGCAGCGGGTGACGCATTTTAACAACTGGGTCGTTGCCCATGCCCATGTGGGTGTTTTAGGATTTGCCGGAATGATCGCTCTCGGTGGAATTTACTATATTCTGCCCCGAATCACGGGAAAACCCCTCTACAGCAGATTCCTGGCGGATTTTCAGTACTGGATGATCCTCATCGGCGTCATCGGTTTCACCGTAGTGCTGACCATTGTGGGGCTGATTCAAGGCAATGCCTGGCTCAACGGCGAAACCGTTTACCGGATTCTTCCGGAAATGCATATCTACTATATCACCCGGGCTTCTATAGGTCTCATGATTTTCATTTCAGCAGTTCTAGGATTGTACAACATCGTTAGATCCCTGTTTTTCAACGCCGGAGAAATCTCATGAATATGACACCAAGGACAGTTGTAATCGGGAGCCTCCTAATCTTGGGTGTCATTGTGTTTATGGTGGTGTTCATGCCTTACGCCACCCGCATCCAGGTACCCTCGGATATCTTTCGTTCACGGACCACCCAAGAAGCCGACGGCCGGTCCATCTATATTGCCAACGGCTGTGTCTACTGCCACAGTCAATCCATCCGTTCCGTAGACTGGGGATTGGGCGCTGAACGGATCGCCCAGGCCGGTGATTATATTCAAGACAAACCCATTTTGCTCGGCTCGGAACGAACCGGTCCGGATCTTTCCCAGGAAGGCGGGGAGCATCCGGATGACTGGCATCTGGCCCATTTTATCAACCCCAGATATACCCGGCCCCTGTCCATTATGCCGGCCTTTGCCTTTCTCGGCACAAAAGATATTAAAAAGCTGACGACCTACGCCCAAAGCCTCGGACTCAAAAATGCAGATCACCGGTTGGAACGACAACGGTTCTGGAAAAAAGAAGCCATCGAGGCCTATGAAAGGGGCCCCGAAGCCAACGTGAAATGGCTTCACGACAATGTACCCGAAGGTTGGCGGAACCTCCCCAACCCCTATCCGACCACCGAAGCCGGACTGGCCAGAGGCCATAAAATTTATCAGGATTTTTGCCTCGGATGCCACAGCCCCATCGGTGACGGCATGGGGCCGGCGCAGCCGTATGTGTATCCACCTCCCTTGAATTTTACCATTTTGAAGGGCAGAGGAATTTCCGGAGGAATTCTATATTACCAGATTATGAACGGCATCACCGGCACGGCCATGCCCTATTTCAAACGCGAGCTGGAGTCGGAAAAAATCTGGGACGTGGGCAATTATGTAGCGGTCAACTTCATCAATCAGACCGATGCCGATACCGAACCCAAGGGGATCGATGCGGCGTATGAACCATAAAAAAAGTGCCTGAAGTTTAAAGTGCTGAAGTGAGCTAAAGTTGTTGAATTCACCTTCGGCGCAGCTTATTTTAAACGGTTGAAAGCGAATATGATGAATGCAGTGAATTGTTGGCAATATTTGCCTCTATTGCCAGAGGCATACAAAATTGACAGGATGCCTTAACTTTAGGCACTTTAGTTCACTTTACACTTTGAACTTTTTTATTTAGAATTTATTATGTATTTTCCATATTTCATAACATACATGGCGTTGGGCTTTGCCATCAGCCTGGTGGTCTTTTTCTGGGCCCTTAAAAACGGCCAGTTTAAAGATCAAAAGCGGGCACGGTTTCTGCCCTTGGAAGATGAGCGCGAACCATCTGCTGCAAAGATCTCGACTTTTCATCGGTATGAGGCGTATGCCCTCGTGCTGCTGGCACTGGCAGGCCTTGTCGCCAGCGGGGCGGTGCTGATCTTTGCACTTTTGAATGCCAACGGAGCGTAAACAATCGGTTAAACGGAAACCATTTTCAAAAGGAAACCCCATGAGACATTTTAATCTGCTGAACTTCCAACATATCGTGCTGTATGTGTTTCCAACGCTGATCTTTATGGTGGTATTCGGGTTGGCGCTGGCCTTCAGCCACCTTCGAAGCGAAGATGCCGAAGCGCGAAAACGGAAAATCATCTACCGCTTCCCCGAAAGGATCGAAGACAGGGACGCCCCTTTTCCCCTGTCCATGATGCTGATTATCGCCGGGGCCATCGCCTGGGTTTTCTTTTATATTTTGGGTACCGGCCTCTTGGGAGTAAAAATATAAAATGACACATTCAACCGGAAAAGAGTCCACTTTTGCCACCTGGGTCATCATTGTTCTGCTTTTGGCATGGATACTGGGAAAAGGTTTTTTTTCGTTTTTTGTCGTTGGAGATATGGGCCAACCCACCTGGAACTACCGCCCGGTGAAGGATGTTCCCGGGGAATCACCTTATGCTCTTTACCAGGTGCTCCCCTACCCTCAGCACGTGAAAGGCGCCAAAGGGGAATAGATGAAGCGAATCTCGATTCTAATTTTGCTGGTGACCGTTGTGCTCACAGCGGTCTATACGGTATTGACGCTCTATGATGAAAACCTCCAGGTCGGGCGCATGTGGGAAACCCCGGCTGTCCGGCCCTACGAAAAACCGATGCTGATTATGGAAAAATCGGTGATACCCGTTCACGGTGGAGAAGCCGTTTTTAAAAACGTTAACGGAGAGGATTTAATATCGCCGTTTGAAAACAATGACCCTCAAGTCATTGAATCGGGAAAATTTTTATATTTTACTTACTGTGCCCAGTGCCATGGAAAGTACTATGACGGCAACGGCACCGTCGGTCAAAGTTTTAATCCCCTGCCCGGAGATCTTCAGAGTGCCCGGGTTCAGTCCATGCCCCAAGGCATTCTATTTAAAGAGATCAGTTACGGAATTCCCAATGGCAGACAGCCGGCCCTTGCCACTACTATCGCAATGAACGATCGCTGGCGGATCGTTGCCCATATAAAATCTCTGGGACTCCGCGAATGAAATGAATCCTTCCAATGTTTCCTGCGACCTTTGCGGCCTCTCCTTAAGACACGGCACAATTAAATGGTGTTCAGAGCACAGAGAATTTTCCTTCTGCTGTGTCGGCTGCCGACAGGTGTTCATCATGCTCCTGGAAGCTTCCGATGCTTCCGACCCGTTGCAATTTAAACAGACACCGCTGTTCAAAACGTGCCGGGAAATGGGAATTATCCCGGTTTCGGAATCGGACCTAAAGGCGCGCCTGGCCAAAGACCCTTCGGAACCGCCCCTTTCTTTGGGGCAAACAGGTGCTGAATCTTCAACAGGGAAAGGAAGTGAATCCGCATCCAATACCCTTGGCATTCACTTGAAAGTCAACGACATGTGGTGTCCGGCCTGCGCCTGGGTGATCGAACACGCCCTCGGCAAACAATCCGGCATCGTTCATGCAGCGTGCAATTTTTCAACGGATACGGTGCGATGTGAATACAATCCGATTCTGACGTCCCCGGAACGAATTATCCGGGCCATCGGCCGACTGGGATATCGGGCGGCGGATCCTGAAGAAGATACCCTGGCGATGGAGACCAAAAAGGATTTCATCCGTTTTGCCATCTCTGCATTTCTCACCGCCAACGTGATGATGCTCTCCTTTTCCCTCTACTCCGGATTTTTCATCCAGCTGACCCCGGACACCGTCCATAAACTCTCCTGGCCGATTTTCATCCTCGCCAGCATCGTTCTTTTTTACGGCGGCCCCAAAATATTTCGAAAAGCCTGGGCCGGATTGATCTCCGCTGCCTTCGGCATGGAAACGCTGATCGCCATCGGCGCTTTTACCGCCTACGTTTACAGTACGGTCAATCTTTTTTCCGGAAGCATTCATCTCTATTATGATACCGCCGCCATGCTGATTACCCTGACCTTGCTTGGCAAAACCATCGAAAAAAAGGCCAAATATTCGGTGCAGAAAGATCTTTCAAATTTTTTCTCCCTTCGGCCCACAAAGGTCAAAATATGCAGTGGTGAGTTTCCACGCGGCCGTTATGTCGCTGTGGAAGCCCTCGGACGCGGAGACGTTTTCATGGTTGAAGAAAACGAAATTATCCCTGCAGACGGACGGATACTTGACGGTTCGGGCACGGTGGATGAATCTTCTCTCACCGGTGAAGCCCTCCCCGTACAAATCAAAGCCGGGAACCGAATCCGGAGCGGAACCCGGGTGCTACAGGGAACGTTCAGGGCCACGGCCGAAGGCATCGGCGACGGGTCCACCCTGGGACAGATGATCGACATTATGGAAAAAACTCTGGAAAAAAAGATTCCCCTTGAAGCGAAAACCGATCGTATCCTCCGCTGGTTCGTGCCCCTGGTCGTGCTCCTTTCCATAGGAACCGGATGGGTCTGTCTTTTGTCGGGCCTCTCCCTTGAAACAGCCATGATCCGGTCGGTCACGGTCATGGTCATTTCGTGTCCCTGTGCCCTAGGCATTGCCATACCCATCACCCGTGTAGCGGGGATTTCTCTGGCAGGACATGCCGGGATTTTAGTCCGGGATTTTTCGGCCTTTGAACAGGCGGAGAGAACCGATACCATTGTCTTCGACAAAACCGGAACCCTGACCGAAGGTGAATGGATCTTACGGGATATCGTTGTTATGAAACCCTTTGTTGAAAAGCAGATCCTCTCGATGGCAGCCGCGCTCGAAAAAACGTCCGATCATTACATCGCCGGTGAAATCAGAAGAAAAGCGCAAGAAACCATGGCATTACCGGCGCCGGTCAAAGGCATACAGTGTTTTGAAAACGGGATGACCGGAAGACTCGGAGAAGACGAAGTCAGAATTGGATCCAAAGATTTTATTGCCGAAAGCCTGAAAGCGCCCTTGTCAATACCAACGGCCCGGCAAAAAGATGAGATAGTGCAGTCAGCGGTCTATATGAGTTATGGGAAACGGTTGTGTGCCGTTTTCGTTTTTGGAGACCGCCTCCGGAAAACAGCATCTAAAACCGTCGAAAAACTGCAGAACAAAGGGTACCATATGGTCCTGTTATCGGGCGACGGAGAGGATGCCACACGGGCCGTCGGAAATATGCTGGGCATTCAAAATGCATACGGCGGAAGACTTCCTGCAGATAAAGCCGATTTGGTTCGGGAGATGCAAAAAAAAGGGAAGATCGTCGCCATGGTGGGTGACGGCATCAATGACGCCCCGGCCCTTGTGCAGTCGGACCTGGCCGTGGCCGTCCACTCCGGAAGCCATTTGGGCGAAGAGGCCGCGGATATCACGCTGATGCAGGGAAATCCCCGTCAGATTCTGGATTATCTGAATCTGGCCAAACGGGTAAATAGAAAGATTCATCAGAATCTTATGTTTTCTTTGATGTACAACACCATCAGCATACCCATTGCCATGAGCGGACTGTTGACCCCCATCATCGCTGTCTGCGCCATGCTCTTGAGCAGCCTCAGCGTCACCGGAAATGCGTTGTTACTGAAACGCAAATACAAATTCTAATAAAATTCAGATAAAGTTTGATTTGCTATTGTGTCTGTTTTTTTGTATTAAACCTAATTTGAGCGATTGTCGAGTTTGCCGAATAAGCAAAGCATGAGACATGCAGCCGTAGTATGCTACTGCAAATGTCTCATAACGCAGCAGATTCGGTAAAATCGGCAATCCTGGAGGGTTTCAAATCGTGACTTTTTTCAAAGGCAAAATGACCCAACAGATGAGAAGCTATAAGGCTTTAACTGCTATAAACGGTTTAAAACAATAGATTTTATTCTACTCTGCCACTATTTGAAACGCTCAATTTAGGTTAAAATTAAGGTTTATCGATGACAAATTCCAACGATTCCAAACCTCGATCACTGCTGTTAATGATAGCAGGCGCCAAAGGCGCTGTGGCCTCCACGGTGGCGGTGGCCGCCGCTGCCATGGGCAAGAATCCCGATGCCGTCTTACCCAGCGTGACAACTCGCAACAGTTTTTCCTATATAGGGCCGCCCCAGGCCGTCCACATGACAGGCTGGGATACGGAACCTGGGAATTTGACCGAATGCATAAACAATCACGGGGTATTGCCGGAGAGTCTCTGGGAACCCCTTCAGACGGATCTCGACGAGATGACCCTATTCGAGGCCCCGTCCGCAGATCTCGATCTTAAAGGCCAAATCGAGCATCTCATGCAGGACATCCGGACCCTCAGACAACGGTACCCTGATGCTCAGCCCATCCTCATCGACCTCTTGCCGGCGTGTGTACCCAACGATCTTGAAAATACTACGAGCCTGGACCGCCTCTATGCTGAGGCTGATCCTGGGAGCCATCCGGACCTGGCCTATGTTCTGGCAGCCATTTTTTCCGGAGTCCCGGTGGTAAATTTTTCCCCAAACTCGTTGGAAATCCCGGTGGTCCTTCAGGAAGCGATTAAACATGAAGTGCCCATATCCGGGTGCGACGGTAAGACCGGCCAGACCTATTTCAAAGTCGTTTTGGCCTCGGCACTCAAAGCAAGAAATCTTTTTGTGGATGGGTGGTACAGCCTTAATATTCTGGGGAACGCCGACGGGAAGAACCTCATGGACCCCCATCGGGCGGCCGGAAAAGTGGCCAACAAGACCCAACTTCTGGATGATATTCTGGGCTACCCTGTTGGGGAGCAATACGGAGAACCGTCTCACAAAGTCCATATCGACTACTACCCGCCCCGGGGCGATGCCAAAGAAGCCTGGGACGCCATCGATTTTCAGGGGATGTTCGGCCTCCCCATGAGTATCCGTCTGAACTTTCAAGCCCGGGACTCGGTCCTGGCGGCCCCGCTGGTTCTGGATCTGGCCCGGTGGATGGCGGCACTGAAAATGGCGGGCCGCACCGGACCGATTCCGGAACTAGGGTTTTATTTTAAAAAACCTCTGGGCGAGAATCCGCCGCTGAGCTTTCAGGATCAGATTCAAAGTCTGAAGAAACTGGAAAAAGAATGTGATGAAAAGTGCCTAAAACTATAGTGAGCTAAAGTTTGAAGTGCCTTGTTGAGAAAGCACAAGCGCGCTGTCATTCTGAGGAATATTTATAGAACACATAAACTTTAGTCATTTTAGTCACTTTAGTTCACTTTGAACTTCTGAAAGGAAAAAACGTGATATTCGCCTACAGCACCAACGCATTTGTTAAGTTCTCTATCTTTGAATCCTTTGAAAAAATCGCAGATCTGGGGTTTCGAGGTGTCGAGATCATGGGCGACAGACCCCATCTCTACCCCCCCGACTTTCAAGGGGCTGATATGGCCCGGGTGAAAGAAACACTCGAAAAACATAACCTGAAACTCACCAACATCAACAGTTTTACCCTTTACGCCGTTGGGGATATGTATCTTCCTTCCTGGATCGAACCGGATAAAGAAAGACGCAACATTCGGATCCAACATACCACTGACTGTTTGAAAGCCGCCGCCGCACTGGATTGCAAAAACATTTCCATCCCCCCCGGCGGTCCGATGAACAACCTGTCGAGAAAGGACGCCATGGCTCTGTTTCACCAGGGGATGGAACAGGTGATTCCTCTGGCCGAAGAACTGGGCGTCAAAATACTGGTGGAACCCGAGCCGGACCTGTTGATGGAAAATACTGCAGAGTTCAAATCCTTTATCAAGGACGTCAAATCTCCGGCCGTGGGATTGAATTTTGATATCGGTCACTTTTTCTGCGCCGGCGAGGATCCGTCGGCCGCCTTCGAAGAACTTTTCGAATGGATAGGCCACATTCACATCGAAGACATTGCCGAGGACCGGTCACACAATCACCTGATTGCCGGCTACGGCGCCATTCAATTTCCGGACATCTTAAAAACCATCGCCCGGTTGGATTATCAGGACGACATCAGCCTGGAGCTGTATCCGTATGTGGACACTCCGGAAGCGGCCGGCCGGGAAAGCCTCGACTATCTGCAACCCATTTTCGAAGAAGCCGGGCTGAACATCTCCTGACCCGAACAACTCATGAAGAATCGATCCGGCAGCTATCAGATCGAAAGCGCAATCAAATCCGACACATCACATTATAACCTATATTTTAAACAATATAATTCATTCTTGCAATTAATGGAATTTTTACATAACCTATCCCAAATATGTTTTCTGCAGACCAATTGACTTTCATTACTGAGGTTATTCCATGGTAAAACCCCTCAAAATGTGCACGCATATCTCTTAAATGACGCTGCCTGTAATTTTAGAAAATAGAAAACTTGACATAAACCAATAACCACTGTCATACATAAAATTTGCCGACTCAGTTCTATGCATGGTTTCGGATAACCCACGTGTGGTTGGAATATATTGCCACCGTCGGGAACCCGGGTCGAAACACAGAATACAAACCTCAACTCGTTGTATAGAAGAAAACTCGACTAATTCAACTCAATAATAATTCAACCATATACTATGAAATCAGCCTTGACATTGATTCTGGTTGTGATTTTTTCGTGGCTCCCATTCGAATGGGCTCATGCTTCCAACTTAAGATATGTTAGAGCCGGGGAACATGGAGTTTTTACAAGGGTTGTCTTTGAGTTTCAAGCTACTATTCGATCTAAGGAACCCATAATTACAGGGAAAGGGACATTCTCTGTTGTTTTTCTCGACGTTACCACCCCTATTCCAATCCAGACATTTCATAAGATAACTAAAGGGGTCCACTCCGTTGAACTTGTTCGGGAGGAATCTCGTTTAACGGCCAATATAAAGCTTTCCTTTCCATATTTTAGGCTAAAAACCTCTATTTTTTCAAATCCTGACCGAGTTGTTATTGACGCATACCGGATGTCCTCACCACCAAAGATATCTAAGCCGAAGGAATCGTTGCATGCTAAGTCCAATTCAAGAGTATTGACAGAGCCTGCGGTAAGAGCGCGAATTGCAAGTACAAAAAAAACCTCAACTGAGATAGAAGACAGCCATTTTAAAATAGATAATTTGACCATTAAAAAACCGCTGTTGAATGAGACTCCTGAGCGAGCAGAAGAGATTTCTGGCGACCAAGTGCCATCCTTATCCAAAGAGATCCACGGCACATCGTCTCAAAGGGTTAGTCAAGTGTCTGCGAAACAAGATAAATCGCTCATTTCTTTTAACTTGAATTATAGTGTTCATACATATCTACTTGTTCTATTAAATATTTTCACATTCATTATTATTGTATTGCTGAGTTTCTATCTGTTAAAGAGTAGATCCATGGACGATTCTGAGCATCTCAACGAGATCTTGGAATCTCTAAAGACGACTGACGAAAGTATTGCTACGATAGAAACTATGATTAATAGAGAACTGAAAAAGATAGAACATTCTTGATTATTGGGGATATTATGACTGAAGAATCCCAGACAGAAATTATTATTGGCCTTTCAGAAGAGGAAAAAGAAGACCTCGAGGAATTGATAAAGACAATCAAAGAGGATCCGTCTTTAGAACTGCGCAGCTCAACTAACGAAGATGTTCAGAAACAGCTCCAGTCCATGGGTGCAAACCTTGCCCATTTAGGCGACATGTTGCTGAAAATCGACGATAAAATTAAGTCATTTTACGAAATAATATGCCTCTCTTGTAAAAAAGACGCGATGCTTAACAAACGCATAGACGCTATCATAGAAATCATTAGGGATCGAAAAAATATTTAATTAGAAAATTAGGAATAATCGATTGGATTGACAACCAGAACAGCATATCGTTAAAGATTGAAGAGGCGGGCTTGATAAAAAAAAATAAACTCCGAGCATAGGAATAATATGACTTCATTCCCAATAAAAAACATTTTGATTTTTTCTCTTTTTGGCGATTTCAAACACAATTAATATGCATTCATGGAGTTTAATCGAGTTAATGGACTGTTAATCGGTTTCTTGAAACCGCGTTGCACAAAATTTTTTGTGGATCTTAAGAAGTGAAGGATTATAATTCCTAATGCCGAAAATATATCCGATAGGTGGAGTAAAAGGAGGCGTTGGAAAAAGTTTTATCACCGCCAGCCTTGGAACACTATTTGCGAATCGGGGTAAAAAGGTTGTGCTGATTGATTTGGACCTGGGAGCCTCAAACCTCCATACCCTGCTGGGGATTAAAAACCCTCAAAACGGATTAGATAGCTTTTTAGATAAAACAGTGAAAAAGCTTGAAAGTGTAGCTTTTCCCACAGATACTCCGAATCTTTTTTTTATTAATTCGCTGCATTGCTCCATGGAAATTGCGAATCTGCTTTACGTCCAAAAGCTAAAAATAATAACCGCCATAAGAAAGCTTCCTTTCGATTATATTTTACTGGACCTGGGGCCAGGGACAAATTTTAACACCCTTGATCTTTTCTTAACTTCGAACGAAGGAATTTTAGTATGTACTCCTGAACCCACAGCAATCGAAAATTCCTTTCGCTTTATTAAGACCGTCCATTTTAGAAAATTGAAACAAATTTTAAAAAGGCACGCTTTTGAATCGGCGATCAAGAGCACTTCTATTAATTCAAACAATTCGGCATTTAAACCACCTGATATCATAGATAATATTTTAAAATATTATCCTGATAAAGAAAAGATTCTAAGAAAAAATTTAAGTGATTTTAAAATCAGGTTTATTTTCAATCAGTTTCGCCAAAATTTAGATTCAAGACTTGGTGATCAATTTGAAACCATCTGCAATAGGCATTTCTATTCACAATTTCAGTTCCTTGGAAATGTCAGCTATGATTGGCGAGTTTATGATTCGGTTCTTTCAAGAAAACTTTATGTCAATAAATATCCTTATACACAACCATCAATCGATCTGAAAAAAATTGCAGACAAGATAACTAACAAAAGACCATCGGCATCACTGACATCTCTCAAAGAGTTTTCAGAGTAATGGCTCTAAATCATCAACACAAGACCTGCGATTTCTGCTATATATCCAACATCTTAACGGTGGGTTCAGAACCTGTGATATCGTTTTTTAATAAGGGTGATTTTTTTACGGAATTTGCCCTATTCATTTTTTATAGTATATGTAATGAACAAAATTTAGTTTCAGCTTGTGCTTTTGGCAAGAAAACACAAAAGAGGTTCAAGGAGGTATATCATGAATGACGGCATTATTTTTTCGCCTTTCCAAATAAAGAGTTTTACACTTAAAAACCGAATCGGTGTTGCGCCTATGACACGCATGTCCTCCTCCGGAGACAGTATCCCTCGAGAGGATGTTTTTGACTTTTTAATTAGGAGAGCCAAAAATCGAGCTGCTATCGTTTATACCGAAGCGATTGTTACGGATTATGAAAGTGCTCAAGGCTATCCAGGACAGGCTCGAATGGTAACACAGCGACAGATTGAATCATGGAAACCAGTGGTGCGTGCAATCCAAAAAGAGGGATCTATCGCTATTATGCAAATTTTTCATTGTGGACGTATGGCATGGCCAGATATAAACCCGGCAAATCGGGTGATAGCTCCAAGCGCCATTACCCCTAAACAGATCAATCCAATGACTGGAGAACCTTATTCGGTGCCTGACGTCATGACACAGTTTGACATAGATCATGTAATCGTTGGCTTTGTGGAAACGGCTAAGGGAGCCATTGAGGCTGGTTTCGATGGTATAGAAATTCACGGAGCTCATGGTTATCTTATCAGTAATTTTTTATCTTCATACTCCAATGAACGTACAGATGCTTACGGAGGGTCCGTGGAAAATCGTTTCCGTTTTGCCCATGAAGTGATTCAGGCAGTAAAAAAGGTGATTCCTGATGATCGTCTGTTGGCCTTCAGAATTTCCAATTGGGGTGTTGCCGATATGGAAGTATCCCTTTTTAATAGCAAGGCTGAATATCAAGATGTTATTAAGATGTTATCAAAGGAACCTATCGATGTAATTTCTGTTTCAACTTATTGCTACAAGGATAACGCTTTTAGCACTGATCAGAATATGGCGGAAATTACTCGGGAAGTCACTGATTTGCCATTAATGAATTGTGGACAGATATATGATCGGACCAGTGCAGAGGATGCACTGAAGAATGCAGATATAGTATTAAGCGCAAAATCCCTTTTATTGAACCCTGAATGGGTGGAAAATGTTCAATCAGGAAAGCAGTTACCTCTTTATAAATCAGAGGAAGCTAACGTTGCATACACAGATGAACCTTTACCCTGATTGAGTTTTCTAATATCTGCAAATTGATAATACTTTGCCTTCTTCATCTCAATCATTGTTCGATATCGTTTTCTAATAAGGGCAAATCCATTTCACCGGTTTTGCCTTTTTTGCTTTTTTATGAAATCTACAAGATAGTTCATGTCGCTCGTGCGACTCATTCCGCCATAGCCTGAAATTGAGGGATAATTCCACCAACCAGGGATTCGTAGATCCGATACTGAGTTATTTCACCCAGTAAATCATCGACCTGTTTTTGAAGTGTCATGCGTTGTTCGCTTTGCAGCCAGCGGTTCCAGTCGTCAAGGCTGTTCCAGGTGCTGATAACCAGGTATTCACCGGGGCAGTCCAGACAGCGTAATGTCCTGCCGGTAATGTAACCAGGCTGGACTGTAGCCAGAGATCGAATCTCTACGATCAGTGGCGCCAGCTTGGCTGCTTTTTCCTTGTCGCTAAATGTGCGTTGGATCATAACCGAAATTGCCATAATGCCCTCCTTTTATCAGAATTCAGAATGTCATCTAATTATAACTCAATTTTTCCACAAAAGGTATGTTTATTCTTGTTTATAAGGGTGAACTTTTCCTATTACTCCAAGATACCACAAATATCATCTCCAACAAAATCGTGTGATATCGTTTTTCAATAAGGGCAAATCCTTTTTCGGGGGTTTGTTTTTTTTGCAATTTATTAAAAAATGGGATATATATACTGGGAATTGAGGTGCTTGAACCTGTGGTGATGCTAAGAAAGCACGGGTTTCAAGATAAATGTGCACACCATAATATCTTGCATTAACCTGAAATTTTGGTATGAGTACTATATATTCCTTGCCGATTTTGTGGTATGGATTCTGCTAAACCTTTCTACCTGATATTGCGAGAATATCCATCAAAGGCGGCCATCAATAAACGTGATTGGGAACCGGCGGTGGTGAGGCAGGTGAACTCACATGAAAGGAGAAGTCAACACTGAAAGACATACGCTTAAATGTAATACTCACTACATTGGTATTGATTCTGTTGGCAAGATGTTCTCAGTTGTCATCAGATCCTGTTTGCTATTGACTCATATGCGAAACCAAAAATGTAAAGAATCAGCCAAAGACACACGTAGATTTGTGCGGACGCAATCAAAATTTTCTATCCTTGTGATTGTTTTTGCATCCTGTTTTCTTATCTTAAGCGCCGCCGGTCGTGTGTTAGCTGATGCCCCGCAAACAAAAAGCATGGATTCCTATTACAAAGCAATGTCTGAAAGGGTAGAAACAGGCGTAAGGGGACCCCTTGCAAATTGGCACTACTATTTAAAAGACGGCTATTTTAGTATCGACAGCAGCAAGAAAAACATTAAATTTAGGATTAATGGACAAATTTTCGTTGACGGTGGTAATATTGATGCCGATGAAGAACTACAAAACTCGTTTCCTGATTTGGACGGCAGTAATATACTCCTTCGCAAACTAGACATTTCTACCTATGGAAATTTCTATGATACTGTAGACTTTAAGATTGGAATTGATTTTGCCAACGCAAGAGATATTCAGGACATCTGGATTCGCTATCTAAAAAACCCATTTCTTAAGAAAATCAAATTTGGTAACCAGAAAGAGCCGTTTTCCCTGGAATATCTCACCAGCATCAGCCGTGTTACCTTTATGGAAAGGGCATTGCCCGATGCGGCTTTTAGTTCTGGTCGCAATATCGGCATCAGATACGACAGCTTAAACCCGGACAGGCGGATAAACTTGGGAGCGGGGTTTTTTTTAAATACGGGTTCTTTTTCGACGGTGGGAGAAGGTGCAAATCAGATCAGTGAGTCCAATGGATTTAATGTAACAGCTCGAGTTTTCGGCCTTCCGGTGTATGGGGAAGATGGTCGAACCCTGCTGCATCTCGGACTGGGTTGCAGATACGGATCACGCGATGAGGATGATTTAGATTCTTCGATACAATTTCGTACAAGGCCCGAGTCTCGCCTAACGGACGACACCCTTGTGGATACGGGACCTATCCCCGGAAATAGGCGGGATACGGTCAATGCCGAATTGGCGATGGTTTTTGGGCCATGGTCTTTTCAGGGACAGGGCTATTATGTTTCATTAGATGCGGACGCAGCAGGCGACCCGGATTTCTGGGGATACTACGCTTTTTTGAGCTATTTTATCACCGGAGAACATCGGAATTACAACCGATCCATCGGTGTTTTTACAGGGGTTGAGCCGCAACCTTCTTTTCATCCGATGAAAGGCGAGTGGGGTGCCTGGGAACTTGCGTTACGGCACTCCTATGTAGACTTGAATGACGGCGATATATATGGAGGCAAAGAAAGCAATTTCACCGCAGGGTTGAACTGGATTCACAATCGAAACGTTCGAGTGATGTTTAATTACATCCATGCATATGTTAAAGATCGGGCATCACCTCCTGTTGATAATGGAAGGGCAAATATCTATCAGGTACGTTTCCAACTTATCTGGTAACGGTATTGAGTTATATAAAATCAATATCTTGGGCTTCGGAAATATTAAATTGCCACAGGACGAGCTTGACTTGACACTTGAATAAAAATGGGCGGTTAGATACCTTCTAGATTAACCCGTATTAATTCAAAAAGGAGAGCTTATGTGATTATTAAGAATCCATTTCTCCTATAGGTTGGGTTTTGTGTTTTGTATTAACAACGATTAGGCATCCAAAAATATTAAAGCAGAGGATAGGGAGAAAATTGTGAAATCGAGAGTGCTTTACCTATTATTATGCTTTTGCTCGACAATAGCCATTTTTATTGTTGGCTGCATTTTTTATTCTTCCACAGGTGTATTTCCATCTGGAGAAGATACATATACAGTAGTCGTGTCGGGTAGGGGAAACCCTTGGCATGTGGATATGCTAAAGTTGGCTCAGGTAGAGGCTAATAATTTTTGTCAAAGTAAAGGAAAAGTGTTCCAACCTGTTGCCACCAAA